>SWCD01000176.1_pt1 | contig 86439 bp, 76 predicted proteins | sample 4693011 | NCBI WGS metagenome assembly SWCD01 (sample SAMN10267278, study PRJNA491770) | bioreactor metagenome | isolation source: DHS bioreactor inoculated with marine | place: Japan: Omine Ridge, Nankai Trough | reverse complement strand
GGGGGGCACTTTGGGGATCCTGATACCGCCCTCGGCGGGCTTCGTCATCTACGCCATCCTCACCGAAGAATCCATCGGGCGCTTGTTCATGGCCGGGGTGCTGCCGGGCCTTCTGCTCACACTGTGTTTCATCGGCGCGATCTGGATCGTGGTCTGGCGCAACCCGGATGCGGCACCCGCCACGGCCAGCGCCGCACCCCTGAAGGCGCGATTGCGCACGATGGGGCGAGCGGGATGGATCACCGGCATCATCGTGTTGACCATCGGCGGCATCTACGCCGGCGTATTCTCGGCGGTCGAGGCAGCGGGGATCGGTGCAGCGCTGGCGCTGATCGTCACGGCGATCCGGCGCAAGCTCACTCTTGCGAATCTTCAGGAGGTCTTCGCCAGCACGCTCAAATCCTCCGGTACGGTGTTTTTGATCCTGTTCGGGGCATTCGTGTTCAAGAGCTTCATCGGCTTTACCGGCATCACCTACGATTTGTCGCTCTGGGTCGAGGGGTTGGGCCTCGGCGGGGCCCAGGTGGTGATCGCCTTCCTCCTCCTGTTCATCCTGCTGGGCATGTTCATGGACGGATTTGCCATCCTGGTGCTGACCGTGCCGCTGGTGCAGCCCATCATCGAGCCGCTCGGGGTCGACATGGTCTGGTTCGGCGTGCTGATGGTCATCGCGCTGGAAATGGGGCTGATCTCGCCCCCCGTGGGCATCAACGTCTTTGTGGTCAAGGGGATCGTGCCCGGGGTGCCGTTGAGCACCATTTTCCGGGGAATCTGGCCATTCTGGTTTGCAATGCTTGTGGCGATGGTCCTGGTGTTCCTGATGCCGGGGATCGCGCTTCTGTTGCCCAACACGATGTTCGGTTAGGGGGCGAGTGCAGGCAATGTCAGAACAGTACCGAATGGAACAGGCGCAGCGCGAGCAAGGTAAGCAGGAGCAGCGTCAACCGGTCGAAGCCTTCATGCGACAGCCGGCGCGCCAGCCAGGCCCCGACCCGCATCGACACGAGCAGCGGCGCGAGGGCCACGACGCTCAAGCCAAAGAGCGCGGGCGTCAGGAAGCCGGCCACGAACAGGGCCGGGAGCTGTACCATCGCCATGGCGAGGAAGATCGCCGAAATGGTCGCGATGAAGGCGGGGCGCGGCAAACGCATGGCATTGAGAAAACTCACCGCCACCGGGGCCGATATGCCTGCAGCACCTTGCAGCAGCCCCGCCGCCAGCCCGGCCGGCATCGCCAAGCGCCGGGCCGTCACTGCGCCGAGACGGAAGTCGGGGTGCGCGACGCGCAGCGCGATATAGGCGCTCACCGACAACGCCACGATCAGGATCAGCGCGCGTTCCGGCAAGATCGCCAGCAGCACCGTTCCGACAAGCGCGCCGAACGCGCCGGTCAGCGCGAAACGCCAGGTGAAGCCGCCGCCCAGGCACTCCTTGCGGTATTCGATCAACTGCCAGAGGTTGGAGGCAAGGTTCGGGGTCACCATGACCGCGACCGCGAGGCGCACGTCGAAGAACGCCGCGATCACCGGCACCGCCACCACCGGCGCCCCTGCCCCGGTCGCACCTTTCACCAACCCCCCGAGCGAGAGGGCCACCAGAATGATGAGTGAGCTTTGCAGATCGAGCGCGGGCATGACGCGCCACTGGACGGTGCCGATCCGATCCTGTCAAGCGGGAGGCCGGACAAATGCACTATGATGTGCTCGTGTCCGGCGGCGGGCCGGTCGGATTGGGGCTCGCGATCGAACTCGGTCAGCGCGGCCACCGGGTCGCGGTCGTCGAACGGAACCTCGATCCCGGCCGCATACCGAAGGGTCAGAACCTGACCCAGCGCAGCATGGAGACCCTGCGCGCCTGGGGCGCGGAGGCGGCAATCCGCGCGGCCAAGACGGTACCGAAAGGCATCGGGCTCGGCGGGGCCACGGCCTACGGATCGCTCACCAGCGGGTACCACTACGATTGGTACAACCGGGCCGACGTTCGCGCCTATTACGCAGCGGCCAGCGAACGCCTGCCGCAGTACAAGACCGAGCGGGTCTTGCGCAACCGGGTGGCGGAGATCGACAGTGTCGATCTGCTGCTCGGGTGGACAGCGCAGGCGGTCGAAACCGGCGAAGACGGCGCAGGCCTCACCATCGCGCGCGCCGGGGAAACCCGCCGTCTCGAGGCGCCGTTTCTCGTCGGCTGCGACGGAAGCCGGTCGCTGGTGCGCCGCGCCAGCGGGATCGCCGAGACGGTGCGCGACCACGACAGGTTGATGGTGCTCTCGGTGTTCCGCTCGCCCGAGCTTTTCACGCTGGTCTCCGAGCGTTTCCCCGACAAGCAGTTCTTCAACGTGCTGCACCCCGATCTCGACGGTTACTGGATGTTCTTCGGCGTGGTCGACTGGGGCGAAAGCTTCTTCTTCCATGCGCCCGTTCCAGCCGACACCGACCGAGAGGGCTTCGATCCGACCGACCTGATCCGCCGTGCGGTCGGGGCGCCGGTCGCCGTCGAGCCGCAGCATGTCGGCTTTTGGGATCTGCGCATTGCGCTGGCCGACAGGTACCGGGCGGGCCCGGTCTTCATTGCCGGCGACGCGGCACATAGCCATCCGCCCTATGGCGGCTACGGCGTGAACAACGGGTTCGAAGACGCACGCAATCTCGGCTGGAAGCTCGCCGCCACGCTCGAAGGCTGGGGCGGTCCCGGCCTGCTCGACAGCTACGGCGCGGAACGGCGACCGGTGTTCCGCTCGACCGCCGAAGACTTCATCGAGCGCTTCATCGACGATGATCGGGCGTTCCTCCGGGCTCATTCGCCGCAGCGCGACAGAGCGGCGTTCGAGGCCGCATGGTCGCGGCGCGCCTCGGAGACCGCCTCCGCCGGTATCGGCGGCTACGTCCCGAACTACGACGGCTCACCGATCGTGCACGGCACGCCCGGCGCTGTGCCCGGCGCCGTGGGCGAGCACAGTTTCCAGGCGCGGGCGGGCTACCATCTGCCGCCGATGAGGACCGCCGTTGTCGAACCGGGGCCGGGATTCGTACTCCTGTGCGAAGATGAAGACACGGCAGGTTTCGCCTACCAGGCTGACCGCCTCGGTATGCCTCTTCGGGTCGTCGATGGCCTCGGTCCGGGGCTCGGGACCTACGGCGCGCCGCAGGTGCTGGTCCGGCCCGACGGTTTCACCGCCTGGTGTGGCGCCGCGCCGACAGACCCGCAGGCAATCCTTGCGCGGGCAACCGGGCATAGCGCGGTCGCGCCATGAACGATCCGTCGTTCTGGCCCGCCTTGTTTTCGTTCCCGCAACAGTCCCGCTTGCCACAAGGGATCAGCACTCGGACTATGCCCACGCCTCCCCGAAACAAGGACTGACGAATTGAGCACGCGTTTCTTTTCGACGAAAGCTCGACCGTTTCACCTCGGCCCCTATCCTCTGGAACGGCTGAAACGAGGTGATGCGGCGGCGGATCTGGCAAGCGTTCCCGCCCATGCGGCGCTCGATTTCCGATGCCTCGACACACCGCATTCGCTGGTCAACGCCATGGGCGAATACCAGGCGATGATGGATCTGATCCGTGACGGGACCGTCAACCCGGAGCCGGGGGAAGCGCCGACGGACACGGCGGATCGCGCCAACCACATGAAAGCCTTCGGTTATTTCCAGGATGCCTCGATGATGGGCATCTGCCGTTTGCCGGCCGCGGCCCTGCTGGCGGCGCCGACCCGGAACCCCGACATCGACGCGCTTGCCGAGCAGGTCCGCACCAGGCAGACCAAAACGCTCGCCTCAGGCATCGACCAGATCATGGCCGAGCTCAAGGAATCGGTCGAGGCGCCGCCGACCTCGATCCAGGGGCACAGCCATGTGATTGTCTGCCTCGTCGAGCACCTGCGCCCGCCGGGACCGAATGAGCCTGGCGCCGAGTGGATATCGGATGCACAGCAATATCGGGCCACGCTGCGGGCCACGGAAACGGCGGTGATCCTGTCGAACTACCTCCACCTCCTGGGGTTCCGCGCCAAGGCGCACACAGCCACCTCATCGGATGTCGATCTGAACAAGCTCGCGGTCGCGGCCGGCCTCGCAACCGTCGAAGCGGGCAGGCTCGTGGCACCGTTCCTGGGCACGGGCTTCGGCCTCGCCGCGGTGACAACCGACATGGAGCTGGCCCCGGACCGGCCACTGGCACCATTCGAGACACAGCGCCACGGCCTCGCCTGGTGGATCGGCAAGGGCACGGTAAAGGGCGCTCTGAATCGCGACCCCTATGCCCGGCGCCTGTACGTGAACGGGGCGCATCCGTTCGAGAAACTCAAGCGGGTCGATACCCCGACGACCTTCATCGACGAAGCCCGGGTCGCGCGGGTGCCGAAGCGGGCCGACATGTTCGCACGTTCGCAATTCGGAGATCTCGGCAAGAAGCAGCAGCAGGCCGCGACCGGAGGCTGGTATGCCCGCAAGAGCGCGCATTCCTTCGCCCAGCGACGGGTGCTCGGCGCCTTCGTATTGCTTCAGGACGGAGATCCCGCCGAAGCGGACCGGCCCACCGACCCGAAACGCAACGCCGCCAACGTAAAGGCGGCCAGCTATTTTCTCGGGATCGACGCCGTCGGCATTTCGCGCTGCCCGGACTGGACCTGGTACAGTCACGATGCCACCGGCGCCGAGCTGATCCCGCCGCATGACAACGCCATCAGCATGATTGTCGACCAGGGGTTCGAGACGATGGAAGGCGCCTCCGGCGACGACTGGATCGCGGTGTCGCAATCGATGCGGGCCTATCTGCGTTTCTCCTTGCTGGGCGGTGTGATTGCCAAACACATCCGCAACCTCGGCTACAGCGCCAAGGCGCATACGGTGATGGATGGCGAGGTGCTCCAGCCGCCGCTGCTGCTGCTTGCCGGGCTGGGCGAGGTCAGTCGCATCGGCGAGGTGATCCTCAACCCGCTGCTCGGTCCGCGGTTGAAGTCAGGCGTGGTCACCACAGACATGCCGCTCGCCCATGACAAGCCGATCGATTTCGGCCTGCAAGCCTTCTGCGAAGCCTGCAACAAATGCGCCCGCGAATGCCCCTCTGGCGCCATCACGGCCGGGCCCAAGCTGATGTTCAATGGCTACGAGATCTGGAAATCGGACAGCCAGAAATGCACCACCTACCGGATCACCACCGAGGGCGGTGCGATGTGCGGGCGGTGCATGAAGACCTGCCCGTGGAACCTCGAGGGTTTGTTCGCCGAAAAACCCTTCCGTTGGCTCGCCTCCAACGTCCCCGCGGCGGCGCCGATCCTGGCGAAGCTCGACGACCGCCTCGGCCACGGCGGACTCAACGACGTCAAGAAATGGTGGTGGGATCTCGAGTTGAAATCCGACGGCGGTTACAAGGCGCCGGCCCAGCCGGTCAACCGGCGCGATCTGCAGAACGACCTCGACCTGAAGTATGAAGACCAGACCCTCGCGGTCTACCCAGCCAACCTCGCCCCCTGGCCCTGGCCCTACCCATTTCCGATGGACCGCGAAGCCGGGATCGCGGCCTATGAGGCGATGATCTCCGCTGAAGAATACCGCGACCGGCTCGCGCGTGGCGAGACCGACGGACTCGCGCATCAGCGACCGGATTTCACCGATGCGCCGGTGATCATGGCGCAGGTCTCCCGGGTCGAACTGATGACAGCAGAGGTGACGAAGTACGAGTTCACTGCCTGGGACGGCAGCCCCCTGCCCGCCTGGACCGCCGGGGCGCATATCGACGTCGTGGTCACGCCGGAATACCTGCGCCAATACTCGATGTCGGGCGATCCCGCCGACCGGTCGACCTATCAGATCGGCGTGTTGCGCGAGGACGGCGGCCGTGGCGGGTCGAAGCTCCTGCACCGGATATTCAAGGAGGGCCGGCGGGTCTTTCTCTCGAAACCGATCAACCATTTCGAGCTGGAGGAAGCGGCGACGAAAACCTTCCTGATGGGCGGCGGCATCGGCATCACGCCGATGATCGCATTCGCTCACAGGCTGCACGCTCTGGGACGCGATTTCGAACTGCATTATTCGGCCAGTCGCGCGGCCGATGCGGCATATCTCGCCGACCTCGCCGAAGTGCCCTGGGCCGACCGGGTACACACCCACTTCTCCGACCAGGGGACCCGCGCCGATCTCGACAAGGTGCTCGCGGGCTACCGGCCCGGCTGGCACGTCTACACCTGCGGGCCCGACCGCTACATGACCGGCGTGATGGAGGCGGCGGAGCGCCAAAACTTCCCGGAGGAGGCGCGGCACCTGGAGTATTTCTCGGTGCCGGAACAACCGGACTACATCAACCACGCCTTCATCGTGAAACTCGCGCGCTCTGGCCAAGAACTCGCAATTCCCGAAGACAAGAGCATCTCCGACGTCTTGCTTGAAAACGGCATCCACGTCGATGTCAAATGCGCCGACGGTATCTGCGGCGTGTGCAAGTGCGGGCTGATCGAAGGCGCGGTCGAGCACCGCGACTATGTACTGTCGAAGGCGCAACGCGAGCAGCAGATCGTCACCTGCCAGAGCCGGGCCGCGGCAGGATGCGGTCAGATCACGCTCGATCTCTGAGCGCGGCCGGATACTCCGACCAGCCCGCCCCTGCAAGGGCGTCGCGGAACCTGCACGCAGCGGCGTGCGGCACTCAAGCGCGAGTTCTGGCACGCCCTCTGCCCTGTTTCAGGCGACGGTCGCGCCATTGGCGTCCAAGGCTTTTTGTCCGCAGGCTTCAGCGCGTCGCCATGCCGGGCTTTACCCGAACACCCAGGCGTCTCGGCGAAGCCGATCCAACCGGCGTTCGAGGTCGTGTCTACTGGCGGCGCCCGATCCGCGTTTTCGTCACTCGAGGCCAGATGGTCGACGGGGGAGATCCGCAAGGATTTCCGGCACCGCGATTGTGTCACGGACGACGATCTCCTGATCGCCCAGCGAAAGGCGGCCCGGCACGACTTTACCAAAGCCGTACACGCCGCCCAACTGCCGCACCGCCAACCCGGGGTTTCGCATCGCCGGAACCTGTATCATGCCGTCGCCCCTGCGCCTTGGATCAGCCCGTATTGCACGGCTTTGCCGCGCAGGAACGGCAGACCCTCGCCGATGACCTCTTCGATGCTCGGCGCTACCGGGCGCCAGACCGAGAGCCCCCAGGCCAGTTCCGGCGGCATGTTCATGAAACTCTCCATCGCCAGTCCGCCCCGAAAGCCGATCGCCGCAAGCGCGCCGTAGATCTCGTCCCAAGGGATATTCCCCTTGCCGGGTGTGCCACGGTCGCTCTCGGAGAGGTGAATGTAGCGCAGGTGCTCGCGGGCGGCGAGGATGCCCATCGCCACCCCCTTTTCCTCGATGTTCATGTGGTAGCTGTCGAGATGGACGAACATGTTCTCCGCCCCCACCCGCTCGACCATCGCCACCGCCTGTGCCCCGGTATTGATGAGGTGGGTCTCGTACCGGTTGATCGCCTCGATCCCGAGGTCGATACCGCGGGTCCGCGCGTGGGCTGCCGCGGTGCCAAGGCAGCGGGCGACGTTGTCGTACTCCGTTTCTGTCGGCGGCTGACCGGAGCGCTCGCCGATACCGCCATAGATCACGCCGGAGAGTGCCAGCGCGCCCATGTCGGCGGTGGCATCTATGGCCGTCTTCAGGAAGTCGATACCCGCCTGCGGATCACGCGACGGCCAGGCACCTTCCGGCAGACCGAGCGAGCAGACCGCCTGGATCCCGGCCTTTTCGAACAGCTTGCGGCTGTGGGCGGTATCGACCCTGGTGGGCTGCAACAATGCGATCTCGACGAAATCGAACCCGTTGCGAACCGCCTCGCCCACCGCATGTTCGGCGGCGTCCGGTGTCCAGTTCATCGTCCAGATGCTGGAATGAATGCCGAAACCTTTCATCTCTCACTCCCATTCAAAGAACAGTGGGTCGGGACCGCAGCGGGCGTTCCAATCGAGCGTCGCAATCGCCGCGGTCTCCTCTTCTGTCAGGCTGAAGTCGAAGATGTCGATGTTTTCGGCCTGGTGCTCGGGCTGCGAGGCGCGTGGAACGGTGGAATTGCCGATCTCCATGTGCCAGCGCAGAATGACCTGGGCCGGGCTCTTGCCGGTGCGCGCGCAGACCGCCGTGATCTGCGGAAAGTCGAAATTCTTCGCTTCCCCGAGCGGCGTCCAGGCTTGGGTGACGATGCCGCGCGCGGCATTGGCGGCGCGCAGGGCTGCGTTCGCCATCTTCGGGTTCACCTCGATCTGGTTGAGCACCGGTGTCACCCCGGTCGCGTCGATAATCCGGTCGAGGTGGTCGGCGTTGAAGTTCGACACCCCGATCGAGCGCATCAGCCCTTCGCCCCGCATCTCGATCAGCGCCTCCCAGGTCTCGACGAAAAGTCCCTTGTTCGGGCAAGGCCAGTGGATGAGCGCGAGGTCGAGATAGTCGAGCCCCATGGTCTCGAGGCTGCGGGCAACCGCGGCACGCGCCTTGTCACGGCCCTGGTCGGCATTCCAGACCTTTGTGGTGATGAACAGCTCGCCGCGGGGCAGGCCAGAGAGACGAACGCCCTCGCCGAGACCGGCTTCGTTTCCGTAGATGAAAGCGCCGTCGAGCAGGCGGTATCCCGTCTCGATCGCCGAGGCGACAACCGCGCCGGTCTTGTCGTTCGGTATCTGCCAGACGCCCGTGCCAAGCTGCGGAATGAAGTGGCCGTCGGAGAAGGGCAGGTTTGCGATATCGGTCATGGCAGACGTCCTGTGGTCATGGCTTGGGAAATGAGATCGGCAAGTGACCCGTCCGGCGGCAAATAGTGTGTGCCCGGGGCGGCGGACGGATCGGTGCGGGCCTGGGGATGGAAGATCACGGACATGCCGGCGGCCCGACCGGCCCGGCTCCCGACCGGGCTGTCTTCGATCACCAGGCAATCCGACGCCGGCACGCCGAGGCGGTGGGCGGCCAGCAGGTAACCCTCCGGGTCGGGCTTGCCACGGGCGACGTCGGCGAAACTGATGTTGACGGGTATTGCCTCTCCGATGCCGGTGGCGGCAAGCGCGATGGCCACCTCTTCGGCGGTGGAGTTCGAGACGATGGCGGAGGGTGTCCCCCGGTTTGCGAGGTCCACCGCCACATCGCCCACGCCAGGGCGGCGGCGGATGTCGGCGCCGAGACGGCGGTAGAATGACCATTTCACCGCCCGCCAGGCATCCAGATCGAGCGTCGCGCCGGTTTCGGCCACCAGCATCTCGTGGACCTTCGCCTCGTTCACCCCGAGTGTTCCGGCAAAGAAGTCCTCGCCCACCGACAGACCTAATTCGTCAAGCGCCAGGGAGAACGCGGCTTCGTGAACCGGCTCGCTATCGACCAGGGTACCGTCAAGATCCCAAAGGAGAGCTGCAAAGGTCATAATGCATCGAGGTCGTCGTAGAAGGCCTTGGAGTGTTCGTAGAGCCTGGCATAGATCGGCATCATCCGGTCGTAGAGGTCAACCCAGGCCGGGTCTGGTCGGATTTCCCCGCCGAAACGCACCATCTGCGCAACAGCGGCATCGAGATCCGGGGCGTCGCCGGTGGAGGCGGCCATCAATGCCGCGGCGCCCACCACACCACATTCAAGCTCCTCCGGCACGACATAGGGAACGCCGTACATCGACGCTTTGATCTTCAACCAGAGATCAGACCTGGCACCGCCCGAGGCGGCCACGATCCGCGCCGGCCGACCTTGACCTGCAGGCAGTCTGTCGAGCACCCGGCGCACCGAAAAGGCAACGCCTTCGAGCACCGCCCGGTGCAGATCGGGCAGCCCGGTCTCTGCCTTGAGTCCGAAGAACTGGGCCCGCGAATTGTGCTTTTCGGCCACCCGTTCGCCCGAGAGATAGGGCAGAAAGAACAGCCCGCCCGACCCCGCGGGCGCATGGGTAGCGGCCTCGGCGACATCGTCGTAACTGCGGCGGTTCTCGTGAAAGGCGCGGCGCGCCCAGCGCACGGCATCTCCGCCGGCTTCGAGCAGGGTCATCACCCCCCAGACACCGTTCGGCGTAAGCACGTTGGAGACTTCCGGGTCGAGGATCGCGTCGTCATGCAGCAAAGTGATGATCGACGAGGTGCCGGTGACGTCCGACCCCATCCCCGCACGGGTGACCCCGGAGCCGAGCAGGGCCATCGGGTAGTCGCCTGCCCCCACCAGCACCGGAATGCCGGCCGCGAGTCCGAGATCGGCGGCGACACCGGCCTGCAACCCACCCAGCACCGCGCCGGGGCTCATCAGCGGCGCAAGCAACCCGTGCGGCACGCCCGTCGCGGCGCACAACTCAGCCGACCAGGTTCGGGATCGCCAGTCCATCAGGTAGCTGAGCGAGGCCTCGGTGAAATCCTGCGCCCGAACACCGGTGAGTCTGAAGTTGATCCAGTCCTTGGGCATCAACAGCGTGGTCGCGCGGGCCAGCGCGTCCGGGTGATTTTCGCCGATCCAGGCCACCTTGAAGGCCGGCCAGGCCGGCGCGGGCATGTTGGCGGTGATCTGCAGGCCGCGCGCGGTGCCGTGCCGGGCGGTGAAGGCATCGACCTGAGGCATGGTCCGCTTGTCGTTCCAGAGCGGCACGGCGTCGAGCGTCGGCTCACCGTCGTCATCGATCAGCACGCTGCCATGCATCTGGCCACAAGCGCAGATCGCCGCGATCCGGGTCGCGGCGTTGTCGACCTTGCCGGTCACGTCGCGGATCGTCGCCAATGTGCCCTCCCACCAATCCGCCGGACGCTGTTCCGACCAGCCGAACCGGGGCACGATCTGCTCGTGTTCTTTGTGGCTGAAGGCGAGGATCCTGCCCTGCCGGTCGACGAGGGCGGAGCGCAGGCCACCGGTTCCGACGTCGATGGCAAGGTAGAGATCGCGTGTCATAGCCTTTGTTCGCTCTGGGGATCGAAGAAATGTGCCTCACCCATGTCGAGCGTCACCGTGCAGGGCTGTCCTTCGACCGCCGGATACCGCGGGTCGACCTGGGCCGTGATATGGTCCGCGCCGACCTGGCCGAGGACAAGCGTATGTGCGCCGAGCGGTTCCAGCGTCTTGACGACCAGCTCAAGCTCGGCCGCGTGGGCGCCCTCGCGCATGTGTTCGGGACGAATACCGAACGTCACCCGGTCGCGGTCGCCAAGGCGCGCCGCGGTCTCCGGTGGCAAGGGCAGCCGCTGGTTGTCGAGCATGACGGCGCCGCCATGGATCGCCGCATCAAAGAAATTCATCGCCGGCGAGCCGATGAAATTCGCCACGAACTTGTTGGCGGGCTGTTCGTAAAGCTCGATCGGGGCCGCGACCTGTTCGATCCGCCCGGCGTTCATCACCACGACGCGGTCCGCCATCGTCATCGCCTCGACCTGATCGTGGGTGACATAGATCGCCGTGGTGCCCAGGCGGCGCTGCAGCATCTTGATCTCGGCTCGCATTTCGACCCGCAGCTTGGCGTCGAGGTTGGAGAGCGGCTCGTCGAACAGGAACACCTCCGGTTGGCGCACGAGCGCGCGGCCGATGGCTACCCGCTGCCGTTGACCGCCCGAAAGCGAGCCGGGCTTGCGGTCGAGATAGGGGCCGAGCCCGAGCAGGGTCGCTGCTTCGGAGACACGACGTTCGATTTCCGCCGCCTCGGCACCGTGCACCTTCATCGCGTAGCCGATGTTGCCGCGCACGGTCATGTGCGGATAAAGCGCGTAGTTCTGGAACACCATGGCGCAATCGCGCTCACCCGGACGCACGCCCGTCACATCGCGCCCGGCGATGCGGACCTCGCCGGCACTCGCGCTCTCGAGCCCCGCCACGATCCGCAGGGTGGTGGTCTTGCCGCAACCGGACGGTCCGACAAGCACGATGAATTCGCCCTTGCGGATGTCCAGGTCGAGTGGCGGGATCACCTCGACGGCACCGAAGCTCTTTCGGATCGCTTTCAACTCGACATGTGCCATCGCGATGTCTTCCTGGTTTTGTCGTTCAGAGTTTCCCGGGCCCACCCGAAGGCAGGCCCGAGAAGGGGAGGATCGGCAACCCTCAGAGCGGCGGCAGGCCCATCGACGACCGATAGGCGGCGAGCTGGCTGTCGCGGCCGAACTCATCGGTCAACTTGTTCCACTCTTCGGCAATGGTATCCAGCGCCACCTGCGGCTCCACCTCACCCGCGAGTGCTTTCGACAGTTCGATCTCGAGCACTTCGGTGTAGGAGAAGAAGCCCGGCAGGCGCAGGTCGAGCGCCACGTTGGGCGAGTCGAGCGAGGCCCGCTGCGCGCCGAGGTAGCTCGCGGCTTCTTCCGGCGTGAAGATCGAAGCCCAGTTTTCGACGTTCTCCTAGTGGCTGAGACGGTAGGGGTTCACGCCGGTGTTGGCCGTGACGATCGCCTGACCCGACACTTCCGGGCTGGTCAGCTCGGCCACGTAGGACCACGCGGCCTCGATGTTCGCGCTGTCGGAGGGCACGGCGACCTGCCAGCCGCCGAAGGCGAGGAAGGGCGAGGCGACCGGCTCGGGGAAGCTGTCCCATGCCCCGGTCTTCGAGTTCCAGATCTCGGTCGAGCCCGGCAGCACGGCGGTGCGGACGTTGCCCTTGATCGAGCCTTCGGTGGCGCCAAGCACGCCCGAGTCGGCCCAGTCGATGTTCATCGCCACCGTCCCGCCGGCATAGAGCGGACGCACGTCGCCCGAGCCGTTGTTGAGCGCGCCCGGCGGGTTGTAGTCGAGCCCCATCTTGTACTCTTCGAGCGCCCGGAGCCAGCCCGGGTTGTTGATCTGGGCGTCCATCGTGTCGGGATCGAAGAACATAGCACCCGGCGTGCCCGGGTTGTTGGTGTAGCTCGCCGCATGGCTGAAGAAGTACCAGAACTGCTGGCCGCCGCGCTTGAAGGCTTCGGCCGTGCCGTAGTCGACAGCGTCGGATTCGTTGAAGAACGCGGCGATGTCATAGTACTGCGCCCAGGTCACCGGGGCGGCGAGCGGGTAGCCGTACTCTGCTTCGAAGGCCGCCATGTTATCGGGGTCTTCGAACAGGTCGGCGCGGTAGTTGAGCATGTGCATGTCGCCGTCCATCGTGGCCGACTTGATCTCGCCGCCCCAGGACATCAGACGTTCACGATACACCGGGTGCAGGTCGTCCCAGGCCGGTCCCGACTGCATGTCGGCCGGCATGGTCGAGAGATACGGCGCAAAATCGGGCACCCAGGCGGGAATGAAGCCGATCACGTCGAAGTCACCGGTCTGCTGGCTCATCGCCGTCAGGAACTTCGGATAGAGCTCGGAAAACGGAAACTCGACCAGGTCGACCTTGCCGCAGGTCTTGGCTTCCCAGCTTTCCGCCGCCGTTTTCAGCGCCGAGGCGATGAACGGTCCGTTCTGGGTCGAGATGGTCAGGGTCACACCGGAATAGTCCGGTGCGCAATCTGCATAGGCGAGCGTTCCGAATGGAACCAGCGCCGTAGCGAGCAGAAGTTTCTTCATGATGTCCTCCCAATTAGGCATTCACTTGATGGATCCGGATAGAAGCCCCGAACGCATCATGCGTCCGAGGAAGATTGCGACCACGATCATCGGAACAATCGCGATAAGCGCGGCCACGGAGATGGCCCACCATTCGTCGCCGCGGCTGGAATTCTGTCCGGCGAGAAGGATGGGCAGCGTTTGCCACTTCGACGAGGTCAGAAGCAGCGCGAAGAGGAACTCGTTCCAGATGAAGGCCAGGATAATCATCGAGGTGGCGATAAGCCCCGGCGTCGACATCGGCAGCACGATCTGGAAGAAGATGCGGATCCGGCCGATGTTGTCGACCATCGCCGCCTCTTCCACTTCGACCGGCAGGTTGGAAAAGAAATCCCGCATCAGCCAGACCGCGAAGGGCAGCCCGAAAGCGGTGTAGGCGAGGACCAGCCCGGCAAAGCTGTCGAGAAGCCGCACGCCGGCCTTGTTCATCTCGGCGTAGAGAAGGAACAGGGCAAAGGCCGAAACGATGGGCGGAAACATCCGCTGCGAGACGAACCAGAACGTCACGTCGTCGTTCTTCAGGATCGGCCCGGGCAGGTTCAGGCGGTTGAGCAAGACCGAAGCCGTCAGCGCGACGACCAGCACGATCCCGAGCGCGTAGGGCACCCGCAGCCCGGTGAATTTGTCCAGCAGGACGAAACCGCCGATGGAGATCACTCCGAAGGCGAGCCCGGCGAGCAGCCGGATGCGGAACTGGAACCGAACCAGCGCGTACGCCGCCATCGCACCGAGAAACACGGCAAGCGCGGTGGCCACGACCGCGACGATGATCGAGCTGGAGATCGGCCCGCCGAAATCGCCCCGCACGCCCGAGAAGGCGTCGCGGAAGGCCTGGAGCGTCGGCTGGAAATCGACGAAGGGAATGTAGGTGGCCCCCTGACTGACAGCCAGCGGCGGCTTGAAGGCGGTGACTACCACCCACCAGAGCGGGAAGATGTTGAAGACGAGCCAGACCAGCGCGACCACGAGTCCGACCCGGAAGAAAGCGCGACGTCCCATCAGCGATACCTCCGGATCATGCGCTGCGCGGCGGCGAGGTAGACCGTACCGAACAGGATCACCACGATCAGGAACAGAAAACTCAGGGCCGAAGTGGCCCCGAGATTGAACTTCTTGAAGCCCTCGTTGTAGGCGAACAGGGTCAGCGTCTCGGTGGCCGTGCCGGGTCCGCCGCCGGTGAGCACGAAGACCGTGTCGATGATCTTGAAGCCTCGATCAGGCGAATGAAGATCACCGCCACCGACAGCGGCAGGAGCATTGGGAAAGTGATGTCCCAGAACCGCCGCCAGGACGAAATGTCATCGACCCGCGCGGCCTCGAACACGTCTGCGGGCAGCCCCTGCAGGCCGGCGAGCATCAGCAGGATCACGAACGGCGTCCATTGCCAGATGTCGACGGTGATCAGCACCGCGACGGCGAGGTTCGGTCGAGTGAGGAACGGCACGTTCGCCATGCCGAAAAAGGTGAACAGGTCGTTCACCGGTCCCAGCACCGGGTGGAACAGCATCCGCGCGATCAAGGCGACGCCGACGGGCGCGAGGAACTTCGGCAACAGGAAAGCCACCCGGTAGAGCGCGGCCCCCGGCACATTGTGGTGCAACGCCAACGCCAGGCCGAAACCGAAGACATATTGCAGTGCCACAGAGATGAAGACGATCACCGCCGTGGTCCAGATCGAGCCCCAGAAGCGGGCCGAGGCGAGGATGTCGGCATAGTTGTCCAGACCGACGAAACGCGGCGGGATCGGCGGGACCAGACGCATCGACTGGAACGAGACCACGAGCGCGTAGATGAGCGGGAAAAGCGTCACGATCAGCACAACGATGAAGGCTGGCCAGATAAAGAGGTATTTGACCCGATCGTTGTCTGCATGCGCCGACATTCTGCACTCCTCTCATCGGCAGGATGGCGCGGTGAAAAACAAAGATCAACCAATTTCCGTAGTGCAACTACATTTTCTTACGCCCTTCTTTCCGAACAATGAGTGCGGGGAATCGGACCGAATTGGAACCTCATGCTCGCTGGATTCGGCAGCTTGAGATTCCAAGGGCAATTCGAATTTGTTTTTCTTTTATAATTCATTTGCTTAGGGAATATCCCTCGCGACCCGCTCGGCACCTGCCAGATAATCCGACCTGCGGAAACGGCCCGCCTGGAGCTTCCGCACCTCCGGGCGCCGAGCGGTATGCAACTTTTTCGGATTGCCAATGCGCCGAGACGACCGTAGTGTTACTACAATTTCGGGAGGATGCCATGTATGCCGAACCCACATCCCACGCGATTGATTCCATTACCGGAGCAATGGGTGCCGCCACCGGAAGATACGAAAAACGCCTTCTGGATCTGGCGGGGATCTATCTTGATTCGCACGCGTTCGACGCGGCCGCCGCCCGAGACGGCGCGCGGGTGGTCTATGCGGTCAACGAAAGGCGCCCGAGTCAGTCGCACGGCGATCTGATCTTCGGGACGACCTACATGGAGTCCGGCCGTATCGGCGACGAATTCTACCTGACCCGCGGTCATATTCACGCAACCGCAAATCGGCCAGAAGTCTACTGTGGAGAATCCGGCAACGGCCTCATGCTGATGGAAAGCCCGGAGGGCGAAACCCGCATTCTCGCGCTTGAACCGCACATCGCCGTCTACGTGCCGCCAATGTGGATCCACCGGTCCGTCAACATCGGCACCACGCCCTTGGTGATGAGCTTCTTCTACCCCAGCGATTCCGGCCAGGACTATGATATCATTGCCCGTTCCGGCGGAATGGCCACTCGTATCATGGCAGACGGCGATGGTTGGAAAGCCGTTCCCAACCCGACCTACAAGCCCCGCACGCGTGAGGACATCGCGCGGGTACACGCAACCACAGACTGAACGAGGCCCCTGATGGCAATTTTTGCAACCCTTTCGCAATTCGGCGTCGTGCCGGTGATTGCGATCGACAACGCCGATGACGCCCTGCCACTGGCGGACGCGCTCATCGAGGGCGGTTTGCCGGTGGCGGAGATCACCTTCCGCACCGCCGCGGCGCCTGACGCGATCGCCGCAATCGCCAAACACCGTCCCGAGGTACACCTCGGCGCCGGCACGGTCCTCACCGAAGCCCAGGTCGACGCGGCGAAAGCGGCAGGGGCCCGTTTCGCGCTGTCGCCGGGGCTGGATGTGGCGGTCCTGGAACATGCCAATGCCGTCGGGCTGCCCTTCGCGCCCGGGATCATGACGCCGACGGATCTGCAGGCAGCGCTGAAAGCCGGCTGCGGCATGGTCAAGTTCTTCCCGGCGATGGCCGCCGGCGGGCCCGCGATGCTCAAGAACATTGCCGCCCCCTACTTGCACACCGGTGTCGGTTTCAACCCGACCGGCGGCGTCAGCCTCGACAACCTCGGCGACTGGCTGGCGATCGGCGCGGTCCGCGCCGTCGGCGGTACCTGGATCGCCAAACAGGCCGACATCGCCGAGGGCAACTGGAAGAAGATCGCCGCAAACGCCCGTGAGGCCGTCGCCCGGGTGAAGGCGTTGAGAGGCGCGTAATGGGGTATTCTCCGGCGACGAAGCCAACCTTCTATTTCATCGGCGTGACGACGGGCAAATCCTCGATCATGAAGGTGTTTCCGTTATGGGCGGCGCACCTTGGCCTCGGCGACGTCGAGATGAAGGGCATCGACATGGCCCTTCACGACAGCCCCGAGCGTTATCGCGAGGTGGTCGATTTCATCAAGCACGACCCGCTGTCTCTGGGCGCGCTGGTCACCACTCACAAGCTCGACCTCTACGCCGCCGCGCGCGACATGTTCGACGTGATCGACCCACACGCGGTGCTCATGGCCGAGACCTCGTGCCTATCCAAGCGCGACGGGAAACTGGTGTGCCATGCGAAAGACCCGATCTCGTCGGGGCTCGCGCTCGACGGCTTCCTGCCCGAGAACCATTTCGCCACGACCGGTGCTGAAGTGTTCTCGATGGGCGCCGGCGGCTCGACCATCGCGCTGACCTGGCACTTGTCGCAGGTTTCGCGCGGGGCCGACCGGCCGAGCCGGATCGTGGTCTCGAACCGGTCCCAGCCCAGGCTCGACCATATCCGCGAGATCCACGAAGCGATCGCTTCGGGCGTGCCCGTCGACTACGTGCTGGCGCCGACCCCTGTCGACAACGACCGGGTGATGGCGGGGTTGAAGCCGGGCTCGTTGATCATCAACGCCACCGGGCTCGGCAAGGACGCGCCAGGCTCACCGCTGACCTTCGACGGCGTTTTCCCGGAAAACGGGATCGTGTGGGAGCTGAACTACCGCGGCGATCTCGTCTTTCTCGATCAGGCACAAGCCCAGGAAAAAGCCAGACACCTCCAGATCGAAGACGGCTGGACCTATTTCATCCATGGCTGGACCCAGGTCATAGCCGAGGTTTTCGACATCGACATACCGACCTCCGGGCCCGAGTTCGACCAGATTTCACGCATTGCAAGGGAAGCGACAGGACGATGACCGACCGCATTCTCATCACCCCGCGCTCTCTCTCCAAGGGCGGACACCCCGGGCTCGCGGCACTCGAGGCGGCCGGTTACGAATTGGTTTTCCCGTCCCCTGGCGCCACGCCGAGCGAGGCCGATCTGGTCAACACGGTGCCCGGCTGTGTCGGCTGGCTCGCGGGTGTCGAGCCGATCTCGGAAGCCGTGATCGATGCCGCCGAAACACTCCGGGTGATTTCGCGCAACGGCACCGGGGTCGACAACCTGCCGATGGCCGCCGTGGAGCAGCGCCAGATCGTGGTGAAACGCGCGGTCGGCACCAACGCACGGGGCGTGGCCGAGCTTGCACTCGGGCTGACCCTCGCGGGGCTTCGCAATATCGTGCCGACGCATATCGGCATGACCGCCGGGGAATGGCCGCGGCGGATCGGGCGCGAGATGCAGGAGGCGGAGGTCGCCGTCATCGGCCTCGGGTCAATCGGGCGGGAATTCGCCCGGTTCGCGCTGGCGCTCGGCGGCCATGTGCGCGGCTACGACCCATTCGCGGAAGCGGGCGATCTCGCGGGCCCGGGGTTTCGGGCCGTGTCGCTCGACGACGCTCTGACCGGCGCCGACATCGTCAGCCTGCATGCGCCGATGGCCGCCGACGGTGTCGCCACGATCGATGCGAAGGCGCTCGCGCGTCTCGCGCCCGGCGCGGTTGTGGTCAACACGGCCCGCGCGGGGCTGGTCGACAGCGACGCCATGCTGATGGCCCTGGAAAGCGGACAGGTCCGGACCTATGCCACCGATGTGTTCGACACCGAGCCGCCGGCGCCGGCGCCGTTGCTCGCCCACCCGAACGTGATTCTGACCAGCCACATCGGCGGGTTCACGAAGGAATCGGTCGAACGCACCACCAAGCGGGCCGTCGACAACATCCTCGAGGTGCTCAGGGCCGATGCGTATTGAACCGGGAGTTGGGCTGCCCGCGCCGGGGGAACCGGGGCTTTTCTGGCTCGGACAGGCCGGGTTCTGGATCGAGACCGGTGCCCACCGGATCCTGATCGATCCCTATCTCTCCGACAGCCTGGCCCAGAAATACGCCGGCACGAAACATCCGCACTTAAGGATGATGCCGCCGCCGGTGCCGGTCGAGGCCCTGCCCCGCCCCGACATCGTCTTGGTGACCCACGCCCATACCGACCACATGGACCCCGGCACGCTCGGGCCTTTGTTTGCCCGCTTCCCCGATCTGCCGTTCGTCGTGCCGGCCGCGCACGAAGAGGTCGCGCGCGCGCGGATCGGCATGGGTGCGGTGCTTGTCCCGACGGACGCAGACTCGGTTCTGCAGCCGCTTCCCGGGCTCACGCTCACCGTTTTCCCGGCCGCACACGAGGTGCTCGAACGCGACAACCTCGGTCGCCACATGTTCCTCGGGTACGGCATCGCGGCAAACGGCCTGCGGCTGTTTCATTCCGGCGACTGCGTGCCCTACGACGGGCTGGCGGACCGGTTGCGCCAATTCGACCCGCAGATCCTCCTGCTGCCGGTGAACGGGCGCGATTCCACGCGACTCGACGACGGGATCCCCGGCAATTTCACTCTCGATGAAGCGCTTACCCTTGCCGGGCCATATCCCTACCTGATTCCGCATCATTTCGGCCTGTTCGATTTCAACACGATCGATCCCGCCGAGATCGACGCTGCCGCCGAGCGCGCGGGCTGCAAGCCATGGGTATGGCGCCCGGAATCTGGTGTCTCACTTCTCATCCGGCAGACCGGGAGTAAACGCGATGGACCGGCTCGGCCGGGGACCCAGCGAGAACCTTCTTGAGTTGATCGTCCGCTCGAAAGACGCGCTCAGAAGATCCGACCGGCGTATCGCCGAGGGGATGTTCGACCGCCCTGCCGCGGCCGTCGACATGCTCGCCCGCGCCCGCCGGATCCAGTTCTGCGGCTACAGGGGGGGGCCGGAATCGTCGCCCAGGATGCACAGCAGGGGGGTCCCTTCTTCGGCGTGCCCTGCGGCGCGCCCACCGACCCGCATCAGATGTAACTGACCGGGAAAAAGCCGGTTGAGGGCGATGCTGCCGTGGGAATCTCGAACACCGGGCACGCCAAGGAGATCGTTCGCGCCATTGCGGCCGCCCGCGCGGCCGGCGCGGCTTCCATCGGCGTATCCCGCATCGCAGGCGGCCCGTTGATCGAGAGCTGCGACGTCGGCCTGGTGGTCGAAACGCTGGAGAACACCGACGTCTTCACGCCGACCGTTTCACGGCGTTCGCTTCTCGTCGTGGTTGATATCCTGTCGACCGCGGCGAGCCTTCGGCCCGAGCAGGCGCATCACGACAAGCTCGCGGAGATGACGGAACGGCTGGCCAGGATCAGACCGGGCGACTACACATTGCAGCCACTCGCCATTGGGTGCAACAGGGCCGGCCAAGGGGGCTCTTTGCCGTATCTCAGCGTCAATCTCTGCGGCCCGAGACATGGCGTGCGGCGGCGTGGGCAGCGGTTTCGCAAGCCTCCTCCAGCCGCGCGCCCCCGGCGAGGCTCACCGCCAACACCCCCGTGAAGCAATCGCCCGCACCATGGGTCGAGACCACCTCGACCGGTTCGGCGCGCAGACAGAACGACACCCCCTGCCCCGTCACCGCGGCAAGCCCGTTGCCACCGGCAGTGACGACAACCGACGGGTAGCTCCGGCCGAGCTGGCCAGCGGCGGTGGCGGCACTGTCGAGGTCGGTCACCGGGTCGGTCCCCATCATCGCGGCCTCGACGGAATTGACCACCAGAACATCGACCAGCGCGCTCAAGTCCCGGGTCAATACGCGCGCCGGGGCCGCGTTGAGCAGGACCGGGATGCCACGGGCCCGTGCGCCCCGGGCCGCGGCGAGGTTGACCGCTTCGGGCACTTCGTTCTGGAGCACGAGCAGCGCCACATCCGCCCAGACGGTGCCGTTTTCGAGGCGCACAGGGGCGATCTGGCGGTTCGCGCCGGACACGATGGCGGCGGCATAATCGCCAGCCTTGTCGACAATCGCGACGCTCATCCCCGACCCCACGTCTGAGAGCACTTCGACATGGCTGGCATCGACACCGGCCTTGTGCAACCGGTCCCTGAGGAATTGGCCGAAGTCGTCCGTACCGACGGCACCGAGCATCCGGGCCTGCCCGCCGCCGCGTGCCACCGCCACCGCCTGGTTGCCACCCTTGCCGCCGAATTTCGGAAACCAGCGCGTGCCGACCGCGGTTTCGTCGCGGCCGGGCAGATGGTCGGCCTCGACCATGATGTCGTAGTGCAGACTTCCGACGACGAGGATTGTGGCGGGCATGATGGGTTCGTCCTCTCACTCTGGGAAATCGCAGGGCAGACCGGACCGTCGCGCGCCTGCGCGTGCGATCCAGGGGCGCGCGGGTCGCGGAACCCTGGGTCAGCTCTTCGCCAGCAGCGCCTCGATTTCCGCGCGCGACGCCATCGCCGGCGCCGTGCCCGGGCGGGTGACCGAGATGCCCGCGGCGGCCGACCCGAACCGCACCGCGTCGACCGGGTCCATCCCCTCGGCCAGAGCCGTGCCGAAGGCACCGTTGAAGGCGTCGCCGGCACCGGTGGTCTCGACGACGGCGCCTGCGTGGTAAATCGGCACATGCACCGAGGTCATACCGTCGTGGTAGAAGGCGCCGTTGCCGCCGAGCGTGATCACCGCCGCACCCACCCCCTGCGCCAGCAGCGCCTCGGCCGCCTTCGCCGCATCGTCAACGGTAACCACCGGGATGCCGGTCAGCGCCTCGGCCTCGCTTTCGTTCGGGGTGACGAAATCGCACAGCGCCAGCATCCCTTCGGGAAGCGGCGCCGCCGGGGCGGGATTGAGGATCGTCCGCGCACCGCCCGCCCGGGCGATCTCGAGCGCGCGCACGGCCGCATCCATCGGTTGCTCAAGCTGGGTAACGAACACGGCGGCCCCGCCGACCAGGGCCGCGTGCGCCTCGATATCGGCCGGCGAAATGCCCAGCGCCGCACCCGGTGCTACGATGATGGCGTTGTTGCCGGTCGCTTCCTCGACGAAGATGTAGGCAGCCCCGGTATAGCTGTCGGGATCCCGTGTCACTTCCGGTGTCACACCGGCTTCGGCCCAGGTCTTCAGTGCCATCTCGGCGAAGTCGTCCTGACCGAGACGGGTGATGAAATGCACCTGGCCGCCGGCGCGGGCGGCGGCGACAGCCTGGTTCGACCCCTTGCCGCCGGGACCGAGCCTGAAGCTGTTGCCCATGATGGTCTCGCCCATGCGCGGGGGGCGGTCGGCCCGGTAGGCGGTGTCGGCGACGAAAACGCCAAGGACGACGATCTTTCCGGTCATCTCATTCTCCTCACGCGTCCGGGGGCACGACGCCCTTGCGCAGCAGGAAGCAGCCGTAGAACCGGCGCTCTCCGGTCTGGACAACCGCGTAGGCCTCGCGGGCCCTGTCGTAGAAGTCGAACCGTTCGACGCTCACCATCGGCCGGGGGGCGCCCTCGGCCGCGTCGATGACCGCCTGCACCTCGGCCTGCACCGGCGGCACCTCGTCGGGCGCATCGACGATCTCCATCCGGGCCGCGAAATCGTCGACGAAGGTGTCGAGCGGCAACACCGACAGGATCGCCTCCATGGCCTCGGCGCCGGTCAGGTTGTCCATCCGCAGGAGCTCGCCGTAGACCGTGTGGCGGGCCACGGAATCGGAGGGGAAGTTGGTGTCGGCCACCACCAGCACGTCGCCGTGCCCCATCGCACGCAGCACATAGAGCACCTCGGCATTCAGCCGCGGATCCAAACCTTTGAGCATCCGTTTCTCCTCTTCAAAAGCGCCAGGTCACCGGAGCTTTCGTGCCTGGCGAAAAACCGGGGCCCGCCGGATGCGGGCGCATCAACCGACTCTCTGGCCGGTCTCGCGATCGAACAGCTGGGCGTTTTCGGGGGCGACCGACAGGAACACCTCCTGGCCCGGCCGGATGTCCAACCGCTCATGCGATACCGAGACCATGTCGGTTCCGCTCGCGCGCATCAGCAGATGGGTCTCCGACCCTGTCGGTTCGAGCGCGGTGACCCGGGTCCGGATCCCGTCGGTCTCGGAAAGGATCAGGTGTTCGGGACGCACGCCAAGGGTCAGCGCCTGGCCCTCGCTCAGGCCCTCGGTCACGGCCACACGCAGCCGGGCGTCAGCGACGGCAACTTCCCACCCCTCGGTGCCCTGGTGTGCGGTGGCCTCGATCATGTTCATCGACGGCGAGCCGATGAAGCCGGCAACGAAGGTATTGGCGGGCCGGTCATAAACCGCCAGCGGCGTGCCGATCTGTTCGATGTAGCCGTTATGCATGACGACGATGGTATCGGCCATGGTCATCGCCTCGATCTGGTCATGGGTGACGTAGATCGTGGTGGTCTTGAGCCGCTGGTGCAGCTCGCGGATTTCCGAGCGCATCTGCACCCGGAGCTTGGCATCGAGGTTGGAGAGCGGCTCGTCGAACAGGAAGACCTGCGGGTTGCGCACGATCGCGCGGCCCATCGCCACCCTTTGACGTTGCCCGCCGGACAGCGCCCGCGGGTAGCGGTCGAGATACGGGGTAAGCCCGAGCACTTCGGCGGCGCGGTCGACCCGCTCCTTGATCTCGGCCTTGTCCATCTTCTGCATCCGCAGCGAGAACGACAGGTTGGCGCGCACCGTCTTGTGGGGATAGAGCGCGTAGTTCTGAAACACCATGGCGATGTCGCGCTCCGACGGCGGCAGGCTGTTCACCACCCTGTCGCCGATGTGTACCGTGCCGGAGGTGATGCTTTCCAGGCCCGCGATCATCCTCAGAAGCGTGGATTTTCCGCAGCCAGAGGGACCGACCAGAACGACGAACTCGCCGTCGGAGATGTCGAGGTCGACACCGTGCAGAACTTCGAGCGCACCATAGGATTTGCGCAGCGACCTGACCTCGACTTCAGCCATGAAACCGTTCCCTCCTGTCCCTCGCAAATTTGTACGGGAGCGGTCGCCCGCTGTAAACGGTGAACCGATTTTTCGTGAAGAATCTTGACAGGTTGGGCGGCGGCTGAGAAGCTTCGGCAGTCCGCTGACTTTCCCGGCGACACGGGTGAATCCGCCGCCGAGACGGCACGAGGGAGGGGCACCACTGAGCAGAACAGGAGCCGCGTGCAACGTTCGCGCGAGATACCATTTTTGGGAGGACTACCATGAAAGTTGAGCACTACGAAATCATGCGAAGCCGGATGTCCCGGCGCAGCATGCTCAAGGGCGCAGCCAGCGTCGGCGCGGTCACCGCACTCGGCGGACTCGGCGCTGGATTCACGGCCCGGCCGGCCATGGCGCAAGATGCGGCGCTCCGTGCCGAGATCCTCAAGATCCCCGGTGTCGGCATGGGCTCCCCCACCGACAACGATTGGCAGAAGGTCGGCGAGCTCTGCCTCGGGCCGACAAAGGAAACGGTCGCCGAGGGCGAATTCGAAGGTGTCGAGCTCACCTTCATGGGGCTCAACAACCAGAACCTGCACAACTTCCTGTTCCGCGGTTTCCTGAAGCCCTGGGAGAACTACACCGGCGCCAAGATCAACTGGATCGACCTCGCCCAGGCCGACTACAACGCCCGCCTCCAGCAGTCGATCGCCACCGGCACGGTGGACTTCGACGTGCTCGAAATGGGTGCGCCGTTCGAAGGCGACGTGCTCGGCAAGGGGCTTGCCTCCGAGATGCCCGACTGGGTCAAGAGCCTGATCGACATGGACGACTACGTCGGCTACCTGCAGGCACCCGTGGGCACCTGGGACGGCAAGACCTACCGCGTGTCGATCGACGGCGATTGCCACAGCTTCGCCTACCGGACCGACTATTTCGGCGAGGGCTCGCTCACCGGCAAGGACGTCCCGACGACATGGCAGGAAGTCGATGCGATCAGCAAGGAGCTGATCGGCCAGACCGACCCGCTCACCGGGCTCGACGCACACGGCTATCTCGACCCGCTGAAGGGTTGGGGCGGCTTCGGCTTCTACTTCGTCGCCAACCGCGCCGCGCCCTACGTCAAGGCGGAAGGCGATCCGGTCTGGCTGTTCGACCCCGAGACCATGAAACCTTTGGTCAATACCCCCGGCTGGGTGCAGGCGTTCCAGGACGTGTTCGACCTGATCGAAGCCAATGCCTATCCGGCCGACCAGATCAACGCCGACCCGGGCACCACCGCCTTCCAGCAATTCCTCGCTGGCACCGGCTCGATGCTGATGTGGTGGGGCGACGTCGGTGCCTCGGCGCGCACGTCCGACACTTCGGTGGTGGGCGATGTGGTCGGCTTCGGCATCAACCCGGCCTCCGACAAGCGCTATGATCTGGCGTCCGGCGCCTGGGTCGACGGGATCAACGAAGCGCCGCAGATGGCCTACATCGGCTGGGGCGTCTACGTCATGGCCCGTGTCGACGGCGACGAGAAGAAGCACAAGGCGGCCTGGTCCGCGGCGGCGCATCTCGGCGGACGCGACATCGCGCTGTGGATGTCGGCCTATCCGTCGGGCTTCCAGCCCTACCGCAACTCGCAGTTCAACTACGACGAGTGGGAACAGGCGGGTTACGACCGGGCCTTCATCGAGGACTACCTCGGCTCCAACATCGACAGCTACAACCACCCGAACGCGGCGATCGAACCGCGCATTCCGGGCATCTTCCAATACTACTCGGTGGCGGAAGACGAGCTGGCGAAGGGCTATGCCGGACAATACGGCTCGGCTCAGGAGACCGCAGACGCCATTGCGGCGGCCTGGGAGAAGATCACCGACCAGATCGGACGCGACAGCCAGATCGCGCTCTACAAGGCCTCGCTGGGCATGTGATGCCCTGAAAACGACCGGCCCGCCCTCACGGGTGGGCCGGTCTTCTTTGAGACAGGTTGGGAAGGCAGATGGAGCCAGAAGGCGACCGGTTGCACGTTGTAACCACCGAGAACATCTCCGACGCACGGCGCAATTTCGGTAACCTTCTGGTCTACGGATCGGCCGTGATCATGTTTCTGGTCGCGGGCCTCCAAAGCCTCGATTCCAACGGCGTTCTGGACATCGGCTTCACGACCTGGCGACCGACGCTCTATGCCGCGCTGGTCTGGATGGTCTGCCTCTCGGCCGGCCAGGTTCTGGTGCGCGGCGAGCAGGGGAAGCGGACGCTGTTCGTGCTCCCCGCGGCGCTGTTCGTCGGCGCAATGGTGGTGTTTCCGCTGATCTTCGCGCTCGGCCTTGCCTTTTCCGACTGGAACCTGTCGTCGCCCGACGGGCGCCAGTTCAACGGGCTCGACAACGTCCGCCAGATGTGGACCGACCCGTTCTACTGGAATTCGCTGAAGAACATGGTCTGGTACACCCTGGCGATCATCGTCGAATACATCATCGCTTTCGGCATCGCGGTGCTGCTCAATGCCCAGATCCGGGCCCGCAAATTCTTCCGGGTCGCCTTCCTGTTGCCGCTCATGCTGTCGCCCGTGGCGGTGAGCTGGATGGTCGGCAAGTCGATGCTGGAAGTGCGTTTCGGGCCGATCGCGCGTCTCGCGCGCGAGCTGGGCTGGGATAGCCCCTCGTTTTTCGGCTCACCCGAAATCGCCCGGGCCTCGATCATGATGATGGACGCCTGGACCTTCATTCCGTTCATGATGATCATGATCCTCGCCGGGCTCCAGGCCATCCCGGGCGAGCTGCGCGAGGCCGCGCGGGTCGACGGAGCCGGACCCTGGCGTGCCTTCTGGGAGGTCACCTTTCCGCTGATGCTGCCGGTCTCGATCACCGCGGTGCTGATCCGGATCATCTTCAAGCTGAAGCTCGCCGACATCATCATCAACGTCACCTCGGGCGGCCCCGGGGGAGCGACCGACAGCGTGACGTCGTTCATCTTCCGCGAGTATCGCGACCGGTCCAACGTCGGCTACGGCACGTTGCTGGCGATGTTCTATCTGGTCCTGATCGTCATCGCGATGACGATCCTGATGAAACTGGCCGACCGCTGGATGCGGCCCCGGTACTGAGATTGTGAACTGACATGAGCGCGCAGATCTTTCACGACCACGAGACCGATTTCGGCCACAAGGCGCGCTGGATCACCAGCAGGGTGGTGATCTATGGCATCCTGATCCTCTGGGCCGTGATCTGCCTGTTTCCGATCTACTGGACGATCACCACCACCTTCAAGGCGGCGCCCGACGTGATGCAGGGCAACATGATCCCCTTTGTCGACTTCGCCCCGAAGTGGCTCGGCCTGCGCTCGCTCGGCCTCTCGCCCGACACGATCTTCAACGAAAGCACCGTGCGCGACGAGTTCCTCAAGCGTCTCAGCAATTCGGCCGTCACCGCCGTCGGCGCCTCGGTGATCGCGGTGATGCTCGGCAGCACCGCCGCCTACGGGCTGTCGCGGTTCAGCTACCGCTTCGGGCCGATGAAGAACTCCGACATCTCGTTCTTCTTTCTCAGCCAGTTGATCCTGCCGCCCGTCGTGCTCGCCCTGCCCTTTCTCGTGCTCTACAAGTCGCTGGCGCTGCTCGATACGCGGATCGGCCTCATCCTGCTCTATGCGCTCACCACGCTGCCAATCGTGATCTGGATCATGCGCGACCAGTTCGGCTCGATCCCGACCGAGCTGGAAGAGGCCGCCTTCGTCGACGGTTTGTCGATCTGGGGCGCCTATTTCACCATTATCCTGCCAATCGCTCTGCCGGGCATGGTCGCCTCGTTCATCCTGTCGCTGGTGCTCACCTGGAACGAGTATTTCTTCGCCGCGCTGCTCACCTCGACCAACGCCAAGACCCTGCCGGTGATGCTGGCCAGCCAGACCGGCAGCCAGGGGATCAGCTGGTGGTCGATGGCGGCGCTGTCGTTCGCGGCGATCCTGCCGCTGATCGTGATCGGCATCCTGCTTGAACGCTATATCATCAAGGGCATGGCGGCCGGCGCGGTGAAGTGAGGCGCGGTTGCGCTTCCGCCGCACGGCGAGCTTCATCGACCTGCGGCACGAACGGATCCGGGCGCAAAGGCGGTTCGAACCGCCTTGATACGCGTTTTGGAAAACGCGTTCCAAGCGCGTTCGAACGCGCTTCGGGCCCCGTTCAACCCTATTCGAGGTTGGTATGCCGCGCGCGCATGGTCTCCGCCGTCTCGCCCAGGCGGTCGCGCAGAGTCAGCACCATGATCTCGAACAGCAGAAACAGCGCGCCTTCGTAGACCGAGCCCATCGGCAACACCGAGGTCGCCGCCGCCCCCTGGTCGCGTGCCATGGTCTGAGCCGGGATCGTGAGCACCTCGGACGCGAGCGAGGCAGAGGGCGTCTCGGGCTCGGCGGTCAGGAACAGCACGCCGGCGCCCGCCTCCCGCGCGACCTTCATCAGCGCCGTCACGGTCGCGAGTTCACCGGGGCCAGCCGAAGCGATGAACAGGTCGCCCGGCCCGACCGGCGGCGCCGCCATGTCGCCCTGCATGGCCACATCTCGTCCCAAATGGTGCAGGCGCATGGCGAAACCGCGCATCTGCAGCCCTTCGCGGCCGCAGCCATAGAGCACGCACCGGCGGGCGCCCGCGATGGTCTCGCAGGCCCTGGCGACGGCATCGGGGTCGATCCGGGCAGCAACAGCCCCGAGCTCGGCAAGCGCGGTGTCGAACTGGCCGCGCATCAGGTCTCGTCCAGCGCTGCGGCGATGTCGCGGGTCTGCGCGTAGAGTGCCTTGAACAACGGGTATTGCCGGCCGTAGACAGCGTGGGTCTCCGGCGGCACCGTCCGCGCCACCGGGTTCCATTTGCCAATATCGCCGGGTCGGACCGCACCCACCGCCAACGCGGCGATGAAGGCATCGCCGTAGGACGCCCCGACCGATTTCTCCGATACGATCTGCGGTACGCCGCCGATGTCGGACGTCGCCTGCATCCACACCTTGTTCTTGGTGCCACCACCGACGGCAAGCACCCGCGCGGGTGCGTGCCCGACCTCGCGGTAGGTCTCGATCACATGGGCCGTGCCGTTGGCGATGCCCTCCAGGATCGCCCGGTACATGTCGCCCCGCGTGTGGGTGAGGTTCAGCCCGAAGAAGGCGCCCTTGGCCCTGGGATCGTGGATTGGGGTGCGTTCACCCGAGAAATAGGGCAACAGCAACAGCCCGTTCGCGCCCGGTGGCGAGGCTTCGGCCTCTTGGGCCAGCTCGGCAAAGGCGGTCTCGCGGCTGAGTTCGCGGGCGAAATGATCGCGGAACCAGTGGGTGAGGGTGCCGGAGGTCGCGAGACCGGCCATCGAGGCATGTTGACCGGGGAACAGCCAGGGGGCGTACCACAACCGCGGGTCGCGCACGCGTTCGGCAGTGACCTGGATGATGAAGATCGTCGAGCCGTACATCATCATCATGTCGCCGGGGGCCGTGACGCCGACACTGAGCGCTTCGGCCGCCGCATCAATCGTGCCGGCCGTCACCGGTGTGCCCTCGGCAAGCCCGGTTTCGGCCGCGGCCTTGGCGGTGATCTGCCCGGCGATCTCGGTCGACCACAGGAGCCGTGGCAGCTTCTCGCTTTCGATGATGTCGTCGGCGAGCTCCTGCGTCCAGTCAAGCTCCCGAACGTCATAGAGCGGCGCGAAATTCGCCGCCGTGTAGTGGTCTATGACATATTCGCCGGTGAGTTTGTGAACGATGTAGCTGGTCGAGGTGAGTACTTTGGCGGTCTTCGCGTAGAGGTCCGGGCGGGCGTTCTTCAGCCACAGGATCTTTGGGCCGACGGCTTGCGAGGTCAGCGCATTGCCGCAGCGGTCGAGGATGGTGTTTTCGCCGATCCGATCCGTCAGGTCCTCGATCTCGGCCGCGGCCCGGGTATCGACCCCGTAGAGCACGCCGTTCATCAACGGCCGGCCGGCCGTGTCGACCGGCAACATGCAGGGCCCGATGGCGGAGGTCGCCACACAGGAAATCTCGCGGGGGTCAATCCCCGCAGCGGCCAGCAGCGCGGCGGTAACGGTCTTGAAATCGCCCCACCAGTCTTCGTCGGGCCGGTGCTCTGCCCAGCCCGGCCGGGGCACGATCATTTCATGCGGCTGGGCGGCACTGGCAAGAATGCGGCCCCCGGCATCGACCAGGACCCCTTTCGACTCGAAGGTTCCGATATCGACCCCAAGCGTGTATGTCATCTTCTGGACGCCCTTCCTCAATCCCTGGTCACAGTGAATTCCCTGTCGATCCGCGTGAGCGCAGCCGTGAGCAGGCGGGCGAGTGCCTCGAGGTCGGCCAGATCGCAGACCTCGAGGGCGGAATGGCTGTAGCGTATCGGGAAACCGACGTCGATCGCGGCAACACCACGCCCGACCAGCTGCACGTAGCTCAGATCCGTGAGTACCCCCACCTGGGCCGAACGTTGCAGCGGCATCCCCTCGACCTCGGCAGTCTCCTCGAACAGGCGCACCATCGCCGGATGCGGGATCACCCCGTTGAGCGTGCCGCGGCCGTGGAACGAATAGAGGCTGATGCCCGGCCCCCCGCCCAGCGCCATGTCGCCACGGTCGGCCATCGCCGGCGTGTCGGTCGCGAGCATCAGGTCGATCTGGATGGCGATGTCGGGCGTCAACGTCTGCGCCGCCACCAGCGCGCCGCGCAGGTTGAATTCTTCCTGCACCGAAAACACCAGGTGCACGGTCGGCCCCCCGTTGCGCGCGGCAAGGGCACGCGCGACCTCGAGCTGAACGGCACATCCGGCGCGGTCGTCGATGCTGGTCCCGGCGATCCGCCCGCCCGCCAGCTCCAACACGTTCGGCCGGTAGACGACCGGCGTACCGATCCGCACCCCCGCCGCCTCGACGGCTGCCCGGTCGCGGTGGCCGGTGTCGATCACCAGCTCCGCTGCACGCGCCACGTGGTACTTCTCATCCGGCGTGGTGGCATGGTGGCTCTTGTTGGCGATCACACCCGCCACGTCGCGCCCCGGGGCGACACAGAGCGTCACCGCCTGAGCCGCCAGCGCGCGCTCGGGCACACCGCCCATCCGCTCGACCCGCACAAGCCCATTGTCCTCGATCTTGCGGACGATGAAACCGAGCTGATCCATATGGGTGAACAGCATCACCGACGGTGCTTCCGGGTCGCCCGGGAAAGTGGCGATGAGATTGCCGAGCGGGTCCGAGCGACTGTTCACGCCGACCTCGGCCAGTCGCGCAGCGATGGTCTGGCGCACCCGGTCTTCGTGGCCCGAGAGACCGGGGACGAGCATGAGCTCGGTAAGGTCGCGCCCGATCCGAGCCTTCATGTGCCGCGCGCCTTGCGTACACGCGCCATGAAGTCCAGGGCGCGGTCGGGATCGATGGCTTTCCAGGTGTCGCCACCGTGTTTCAACGCCGAGCCGACGATGCAGCCATCGGCAACGGCCAGGACATCGGCGACGGTCTCATGTTTCACGCCGGTATTGGCCATGACCGGCGTGTCCGGCAACACCGCCTTGACCGCCTCCAGATCGGACAGCGCCGCGGCCTCGCCGGTGATTGCGCCCGAGACCAGCACCGCGTCGGGGATCGATGAAAACACCGCGCTGCGGGCCCGGTCGGCGAGGGGCCGGCGGTCGAGACTGTCGGCAAACTCGGCGGAGACGTTGTAGAGCATCGCCACACCAGCGGCGCCCAGCCGGTCGCGGTAGCGCATCGCTTTGCCCGCGTCCGGCGTCCAGGGCCCCATGTCGGACGCGTAGGTCCCGGTGAAGATCTCGCGCACGAAACCCGCCCCGGTCGCCGCCGCGAGCGCGACTGTGCTCATCGGATCCCAGAGCACATTGACGCCGAAAGGCACCGTGATCTCGGACCGGAGCCGGCCGATCACAAAGGCCATGGTGGCGGTGGAAGCCGGGTCGACCTGAAACTCGTAGGGCCGGTCGTTCTCGTTGCCGAACATCACGGCATCGAAGCCTGCGGCCTGGAGCGCCTGGAGGTCGGCGCGGGCAGCGGTGATGATCTCCTCGACGCCGCCATCGCTGTCGTGCAGAGGCGCGCCCGGCAAGGCACCGAGGTGGACCATACCGATCACCGGTTTGCGGGCACCGAAGACATGTTCGAACCTGGTCATAGAACTCCTCCCTCGCGCCGGATCGGCACGGCTTGAGACTAACGCCTGGAGCGGTGAGTCCCAAGGGATATCTGGCCGATTCCGACACTTGCCGGACACCGTTTGCCGGGGCAGACCCGGTCCTCGGACTTGCGCTCCCCGGGCGCGGTCTGGGCTGCGGCACGACGCGGTGGGAAAACGCAGCCACATCAAAAAACCCAGCCCTATCTCATTGAAAACCATGTACTTCAGATGTCGACAACCAAGCTGGTTTCCCAGGAAACCAGCCGACACGGCTGTCGAGAACCACGGCCATGCCGAAGGCCCGTATTCGCCCGCGGACGATAACGGCTCGGGGTTCGTGCGCCGCTTCGACAAACCGCCATTCGCGCGCGCGGGCGGCCGGCGCCGGGGGCCTGCCGTTATCCCGCCGCGGTCGCTCGGGCGAGGGCCATACGGGCGACCTCCTGCGCCGCGACGGGATCGTGCGTGGCCTGGGCGTCTGCGAGCGCGTTGCCACCGTCCATCGCCGCAACCGCCGCCAGCATCCTGCGCACGGTGCGCACATTCGCCTCGCACTCCGCGACCGGGTCGAGCCCGGACGCGTCGGGGAAGGTGTCGAAGTAGATGGCGCCGTCAAACCCGCCGCGCCGGATCTCGCGCAGAAGCTCCATCGTTGCCTGCTCATGAACGGCCGCGACCATCAGCCCGTCGTCGCGCTTGCCGTAGCCATCGTTGAGGTGGAGCCCCAGAAGCCGCGAGCGTCGCAAGACCATCGCGGCGGCAAACGCCGGCGTCTCACCGGCATAGAGCGAATGGGCCACGTCGATGGTCACCCCGAGGTTCGCGGCTCCCACCTCGTCGATGGCGATGAGCGTCGTGGCCGCGTCCGGCAAGATCGACCGGGCGCGGGGCTCGTCGGGCTTGTACTCGATCGAGATCCGGCAGTCGGGGTCGTGTTCCGCCACCGCAGCGATGCCTTCGATTTCCTGCGCCCAGAGCGCCGGATAGTCGCACTGGAAGTTGTAGTCCCAGCCATCCTGCCCCATCCAGAGGGTCATCATCGAGCTGCCCATCTCGCGGGCCGCGTCGATGCCACGCTTGGTCAGTTCGATCGCTTCACGGCGTACGGCGGCGTCGGGATTGGTGAATGCACCGCGCTTGAAGGCGGGGTTGGTGTAGTAGCGCATGGCAAGCCCCGAGAGCGCGAGGCCTTCGCCCCGGACCATCTTCGCGACGTCCGACGGGTCGTCGCCGACGTGATCGGGGTAATTGAGGTCGAGCTCGGTGAGCCCCTCGGCGGTGGCCGCACGCGCCACCATCTGAGCGACCGTGGGCTTGCCTTTCAGATCCGGCCAATAGGCGTGGGCGCCGGAGGCGAATGAGTTGATACGGGTGGCGAAGTGCTGTCCGAGCATGGCGGATCCCCCTGTTCTGGGGGGATCCTATCGCGCCCCTGCCGGCGGGCGCCAACGCTTTTTCGGGTGCGGGTGCGGTGCGGGTATCGCTGAGCCGAAGCGCCAGCCCGGCGGCCCCCCTTCGCCTCCCGCCGAAGGGCCTCAAGGATCGACGGTCTGCCGCCAGGCCTCGGCGTAGCGCCGCCATTCCGCACCCGGATCCGCCCGCTCGGGCCCCGTCGCCGCAAGCCCCGCCGGGTGCACGCCGCCGGCGGCCAACAGGGCCGCGCCCTGGCTCGTGCCTGTGGCCGAGGCGGCGGCCTCGACCGGGCTGCGGGTGACCGCCGCCAGCATGTCGAGGAAGGGATCGTTGTGCGCGAAGGGGCCTTCGACGAAGACCCGGCCGCGGTGGCCGACAATTTCCAGCGCAAACCCGGTGACCAGCGCAAGATAGAATGCAACGGCAGCGGCGCGGATGCCGCTCCCGGCCGGCGGTTCGCCCCCTTCCCAGCGCGCCTTTCGTCCCTGCAGCGGGCCCGCGTCCGGCACCAGGGCCGGCAGCAGCATGATACCGCCGTCCAGCACGGCCTGGATGTCGGCCGGTGTCGGATCCACCCGGGCACCGCCCATCGCGATCTCGTACTCGCGCCCGCCCATCAGCCGCACCGAGGGCAACGGCTTGCCGAGGGCGTTGTGGTTGATGACGGTGTCGGGGAAGGCACCCAACGCGGTCGGCTGGCCGCCGACGCTCAGGGCAACCACCCAGGTACCGGTCGAGACCACCGAGAACGGCGCGTCGCGGGCGAGCAGGTACGGCAGAAGCGAGGCGTTGGAATCGTGGATACCGACATGCACGGGCGTGCCCGGCCGCAATCCGGTGCGCGCCGCGATGTCGGGCAGGATCGGCCCCAGAACATCGCTCGCGGCGTGCACCGGTGCGATTTTCGCGGCGACGCCGAGGTGTTCGGCGAGGGACGAGGGTCGGGCCTCCCATGGCCGCCAAAGGTCGGTGTGGCAACCGAGCGAGGTGAGCTCGGCGGATTGCACGCCGGTCAGGCGGAACCCCCAGTATTGCGGGTAGGTCACCAGCGACGCCGTTCGCGCGGCAAGCCCCGGATCCTCATGGAACATGTAGTGGATCTGTGCGCCAACGCTCAAACCGCGATGCTGGCGCGGCGTGCCGGTCTCCGAAAACGGCGGGCGGATCTTCTGGAACGCCTCGTCGAGCCTGTCGGGGCCGTCGAATTCGTAGTCGATCATCGGCGCGGCGAGACTGCCGTCAGCGGCAAGTAGCACCATCGCGGCGCCGTGCGTGGTGGCACTGATCGCATCGATCCCGTGGTCGCGATGGAAAGCCGCAAGTCTGTCGAGCAGAAACGCCCAATGACCGTCGAGGTCGTAGTGCGGCCAGGGCGGGCCCGGCAGCACCTTGTTGGACCGGGTGACGACCGCCAGCTCTTCCAGCGTGGCGAGATCGACCAGCGCGAGCTTTGCGTTGGTCTTGCCGATATCGATCACTGCGACGTGCCGGGGTTGGGTCATGCTTCGCCCTCCTTCTCTGCTCCGACGGGCGGATTCGGGCGGCGTGTTGCAGCCGCCCAACCGCCGCCGGCCGGGTCGGACCGAGGAGCCTTGCCGGCCCCGACGAGTCCACGCTTTGTCGAATGCTGCGGAGGTGAAATGGTGAAGTCAATCGGAACCGGGGCCGACAAAAGATCGCGGCTTCTCCGGCCCCGGCTCACCGGCGATCCAGCTTGACAACGCCCTGCCCCGGGCACAGCCTGATCCCAGTCGGGATTCCTGGCAGGGCGGGCCCCGGCGAGATGTCCGAGGGGGCGTCGCCGGATCGAGATCTGTCGGATTCGGCGCGCCGCGGTGGCACAGGACCACCCCCCGGCCGACGGAGGAGAACATGAACTCGACGACATACGAGGGCGCACGCCAGGTCTTTGCCGACTGGGGCGTCGATACCGAAGCCGCGATCGCGGCGCTCAACGCAATTCCGATTTCGCTCAACGCCTGGCAGGGCGACGATGTAATGGGCTTCGAGGCCCGCAAGGGCGGCTCCACCGGCGGCACTCAGGTCACCGGCAACATGCCCGGCCGCGCCCGCACCCCGGACCAGCTGCGCGCCGACCTCGAGTTCGCGCTGGCCCAGATCCCCGGGCGTCACCGCGTGAACCTCCAGGCCTTCCACGTCGATACCGCCGAAGCGCCGGACCGCGACGAGATCGAGTATCGCCACTACGCGCCCTGGGTCGACTGGGCCAGAGCGCAAGGCATCGGGCTCGATTTCAACGCCACCTGCTTCTCGCACCCCAAGGTCGACGACATGCTGACCCTCGCCCACCCGGACCAGGGCATCCGCGACTTCTGGATCGAGCATTGCAAACGGTCGCGGGCGATCGCCGCCGAAATGGGCCGTGCCCTTGGCGGCGTCACGGTCAACAACATCTGGGTGCCCGACGGCTCCAAGGACATCCCCGTCGACCGGAACGCAGCGCGCCGCCGGCTCGAGGCCTCGCTCGACGAGGTCTTCGCCGAGCCGCACGACCGCGCCCACCTGCGCGATGCGGTCGAGCCCAAGCTCTTCGGCATCGGCGTCGAGGCGATGACCGTGGGCAGCGCCGAGTTCTACCTCGGCTACGCGGTGCGAAACGGCATCCTCATGTGCATCGACACCGGCCATTTCCATCCGACCGAGAATGTCGCCGACAAGGTGAGCGCGATCTTGCTGTCTCTGGACGAGATCATGCTGCACGTCAGCCGGCCGATGCGCTGGGACTCTGATCACGTCATCCTGCTCAACGACGACATCCTGATGCTGGCACAGGAGCTGGTGTTCGCGGACCTGCTGGAGCGCACGCGGATCGGGCTCGATTTCTTCGACGCCACGATCAGCCGTCCCGCCGCGTGGATCATCGGCACCCGGGCGATGCAGAAGGCGCTGCTGCGGGCCCTGCTGCTGCCGCAGCACCGGCTCAAGGAGGCCGAGGTACGGCTCGACTACACCGCCAGGCTGGTTCTGACCGAGGAAGCCAAGGACCTGCCCTTCGGCGCGGTCTGGGCCGAGGTCTGTGCAAGGGCGGAGGCGCCGGTCGGGCAAGCGGTGCTTGCCGAAATCGACGCCTACCAGGCGCAGCTCGCGCGCCGAGAGGACCGCCGATGACCACACCCGGCCACGCGATCCGCTTCGTGGCCCAAGCAGCTGCCTTGGTCGATCTGTGCTGGCGGTCGGGCCGGACCGAGGCGAACGGCGGCATCCTCAGCCAGCGTCGGCCAACCGATGAGGTGGAAGAGCTCTTCGACCACGCCTATTCCGATCTTGTCCCTTGCTTCGACCTGCCGCTACCTGCCGTGCGTCCCACATTGGAGGGTAGATCCTTCCCAGGCACAACCGCCACCGCCCCTCCCTGATCCATGGCGCACGCCCTGCGCCGCCCAGCCCTCAGTTTCTTGTCCGGAGTCCTTTCATGCTTGATCTCACGCTTCCCACCGCCCCCGCCCTCATCACCCCGGCCGAAAACGAGGTGCTGTTCGTCACCAACGCCGATCTGCGCGAAAGTGCCAACGTCACCTGCTGGCCGGTCGAAGCCAAATACGAAGACCTGCTCGCCGCAGCACTCGCCAAGCTCGGCAAGACCGCCCGGCGGGCCCATCCGGTGAAGACCGAAAAAAACCACGGCTTCATCGCCGGTCAGCGTGAGGGGTCCGATGTCTTTGCCGCGATCGACCCCGATGCACCGGTGATCGTGCTGATGACCGCCTGGCAATACTCGCACCACATCGCGCCCTCGCTCGTCACCCATCGTGGCCCCGTGCTGCTGCTGGCGAATTTCGACGGCACCTGGCCGGGCCTTGTAGGCATGCTGAACATGGCAGGCTCGCTGACGGCGCTCGGCCGGCCCTATTCCCGCCTGTGGTCGGAAGGATTCGACGACCGGGCGTTCCTCGACGGGTTGAAGGAATGGCTGGAGACGGGTCACATCGCGCACGACCTCAGCCACCTGAGCCCGGTCTCCGCCGACCACGCTCTGATGCAGTCCGAAGCGGGCAAGGTCGGCGCGCAGGTCGGCGAATGGTCGCTGCGCCACAAAGAGATCATGGGTCTGTTCGACACGTTCTGCATGGGCATGATCAACGGAGTCTTTCCGCTGAAGGCACTCTACGAGATCGGCATGCCGATCGAGGCCCTGTCGCAGTCCGACCTTCTGGTCGAGATGGAAGCGGTGCCGGACGAGATGCGCGAGGCCTGCGTGGCCTGGTACGAGGCCCGTGGCATGGCTTTCCAATGGGGCACGGACGGCTCCACGGAACTCACCCGCGAACAGGTCAAGGAGCAATGCGCGATGATGATCGCGATGGCCCGTTTCGCTGATCGCTTCGGATTGGCCGCCGTCGGCGTGCAATACCAGCAGGGTCTCGCGCGCAGTTGCGCGGCATCGGATTTCGCCGAAGGCGCGATCGGCTCGACCGAACGCTTCCCGATCCCCGACCTGGACGGCCGGATCATCCGTGAGGGGAAACCCATCCCCTGCATCAACGAAGTCGACATGGGCACCGGCATTCCACAGGTGATGATGTTCCGCCTGCTCGACGCGCTCGGGCTGCCGTCGGAAACCACCTTGCACGACGTGCGCTGGGGCAGCGACTGGGAAGGCACCTTCATCTGGGATCTCGAAATCTCTGGCGCAGTGCCCTTCGAACACCTCAAGGGTGGCATCGCCGGCGCCACCGGATATCGTCAGCCGCCGATGTATTTCCCGAAGGGCGGCTCGACCATCGCGGGCCAGGGCAAGGCCGGCCGTCTGCTCTGGGCTCGGGCGCATTACGAAGGCACCGAGGTGATCCTGCACGTCGGAACCGGACGCGCCATCGAGTTGCCGGAAGCCGAATGGGAACGCCGTCGCCGCGCGACCACCTACCAATGGCCCTTGCTGAACGCCACCCTCGACGGCGTCGGTCGTGACCAGTTGATGGCGGCGCACCAGTCCAACCACATCTCGATCGCCTATGTCGACGAGGACAAGCTCGACTTCGTGCTCAAGGCCTTTGTCGCCCAGGCGCTGACCCGCAACATCCGGGTCCTCGTCGCCGGCGATGCCCGCGACCTGCTCTGATCGGCGCCATGGCGAGCCCGAATGGATCGGCCGTCGCGCCGCGGCGCGACGGCTCCGGTCACCCCGGGGTCAACGCGCCTGCGGTTCCTCGGGCCACGCCTGCCGGATGTCCCGGGCCAGGTCGTGGGCCGACAGCGCACGGACACCACCGTCCGGGGTTGCCTTGACATAGCCGACGAGGCCGAACGGCAAGGCGCCGGTGAGCGCGCCGGCGGCGACGGCGTCGATCAGGATCGTCTCGCGTCCCGGAACCCGGGTCCGCGGAAGGTTGGCCTCGGGAAACATCTCCGAGATCAACTCGATGCAGAACAGCTCCGAGCTGTCGGTCGCATCCAGACGCATGTCATACGGCACACCCATGCGTTCAAGCCCACGGCGCAGACCTGCGGCGCGTTCCAGGCCCTGTGGGCGCAGCACCGCCACCGCGTCGGTGTCGAACACCACCTCGGCCGGCGCCAGACGGACCCCGCCGTCGACGCCCTCGAGATAGGTGGCTCCGGCAGCGATCTGATCGCGCCACGGGGCGAGCGCCGGCAAGTCCCAAAGGCCAGCCGCGCGCAATCGCTCTTCGCTACCCACATAGACCGCACTATGGGTGAACTGGCCAGGGATCAGCAGCCCGGATACGCGGTTTTCCGAATGGAAGAATACCAGGTCGAGCGGTCGGAGCGCTGACTCGATCAAGGCCCGCGGCTCGGGATTGCGGGTCAGATGACCGGGGCGGAATTGAATCTGGCCGACATGCCGGAGCGTGTCGGTATTGGCGTCGGCCAGCTCGATCACCCAATCGGGATAGGTTTCGGCCCCGGAACAGCAACCGGCGACGATATCGGCCGGATCAAGCCCTGCCGAGGTGCCGTCCGGCGGTGCATCCTGCGTCGCGCAGCCCGACACGGCAAGGGCAACGCCGATAGCCACGAGCCGCCAAGACATCGCAGATCCCAACGCACGATTTGCCAACGCCATCCCTTTCCCGGTCCAGATTCCCCGCGGCTTTGCCCTGTTGATCGCGAACAGGGCCGCCGTGGCACCGCGCCGCGCGCCCGGCCCGCAACACACAGATCCAGGGCAATCCCCCCGTCCCGGCGACACAGCGGGCGCCCTCGGTGATGTCATGCACAGGCACATGGCTGCCGTCAACGCCAAGGCCACCCGTTTCACGGTCGCCGGGCGACCCCGGCCGTCACCGGTCGCATTGCCGCGGATCCTCTGAACCGCCCGCGACACCACGGCCGAGCCCCGGCCGTCGGCCGGCGGCGATCGGCGCGGCGGCACGATGTCTGTCCGCGAAGCGCCGGAGTCAACCGCGGCGCTGGAACAGGATCACGAGCAGCGCCAGCAGCGACGAGCCGAGCATCAGGAGCAGCGACACCGCGTTCAGCAGCGGGGTCGACCCCTCCTTGAGCCGGTCGAACATGGCGATGGTCAGCGGGGCGTCGGACCCCACCAGCATCAGCGTGGTGTTGAAGTTCTCGAAGCTCATCAGGAACGCCACCACCAGCGCCCCGATCATCGCCGGCGCGAGGAAGGGGATGGTGATGGTACGCACCGCGGTCAGCCGGTCGGCGCCCAGATTGAGAGCCGCGTCTTCGAGAGTGCGGTCGAACTTCTGAAGCCGGGCCGAGACCACGAGCGTGGCGATGGTGGCGATGAAGGAGAACTGGCCGAGGATGACCAGAAAGAGCCCCGGCCGCAGCGCCTGGATATCGACCTGGCCGATCTCCCAGGCCGCATTCGCGACAGTCGAGGAGAACACCAGGATCGAGATACCCAACACGATCCCCGGGATCACCAGGGGCAGCAGCATGAGCACGTAGAGCAGGCCCTTGCCGCGGAAATTGTAACGATTGAACAGGAAGGCATTGGAGGTGCCGACGAGTACCGACAGCAACGAGACGAATAACGCGACAAAGGCAGAGGTGCCGACCGCGCGCAGGATCCCCCGCTCGTGGAACACGCCGATCATCGGCTCGGCATCGCCGAAGAACCAGGCCCAGGTGAAACCTTGCCAGGGCAGCGAGGGAAACTGGCTGTCGTTGAAGGCGAAGACCGCGACAACCGTCAGTGGCAGCGCGAGGTAGAGGAAGAACAACGCCACGTAGGAGCCGTAGGCGAAGCGCAGAAGCCGGGGTTGGGGAATGCTCGGGATCATGCCTCACCCCATCGTATCTTCGAGCGTTTGCCCGGTGAGTTTCAGCACGCCCCAGACAATCGCCGACGACAGAAACAGCAGCATGAAGCCGAAGGCCGCGCCGAGTTCCCAGTTGAACCGCACGATGAACTGGTTGTAGATCATCTCGGTGAACCACAAGCTGTCCTTGCCGCCGAGCATCGTGGGCGTGAGGTAGTTGCCGAGCGACAGCATGAACACAACGATCGATCCCGAGACGATGCCGGGTGCCGCGTGCGGGATGATGATCTCGCGCAACACCGAAATCCCGCTGCCGCCGAGGTCGTAGCCCGCCTCGATCACACTGTCGTCGAGGCTTTCCAGCGTGGTCACCAGCGGCACCACCATGAACAGCATCGAGGTGTAGACCAGCCCGATCATGATGGCCGCGTCGTTGTACAGCATCTCGACGGGCTGATCGGCGAGCCCGGTCCATTGCAGGAGGTTGGACACGATCCCGGTTTCACGCAGGAGGATCATCCAGCCGAAGGTCCGCACCAGTTCGGAGACGTAGAACGGGATCAGACAGAGCATGAACAGCACCTGCTGCAACCGCCCCTTGGCGTACTTGGCGATGTAGTAGGACACCGGGAAGGCGATCAGCAGCGTAATCGTGGTGGCAAGGACCGACATCACCGCGGTGCGCAGGAAGGTCCGGATGTAGAGCGGCTCGGTGAAGAAGGCGAGATAATTGGCAAAGCTCGTCTCGTATTGGCGCACGCCCACACGTTCGCGGATCGAGACCAGGAACATGTCGATATGCGGGATAACGATCAGCAGCGCCAGCCAAAGGATGAGCGGCATCAGCAGAAGGTAGAAACCCAGGCGTGCCTCGGCGCGCATCAGCCCGCCCCCGCGGGGAAGCAATTGCCCTGGTCGCCGGACCAGCCGATGTGCACCCGGTCGCCGCGCACAAGGGAGGCATATTCGCCCGATTGTGGCAGGTTGACCTCGATCTCTTCATTGGCAGCGGCATCGCGCACCAGGATGCGGCTGGCCGCCCCGTTGAACAGCAGGTTGGTGATGGTGCCTTCGATCCGGTTGTCGAACCCCGCGATCTCCGCCACCTCGCGCGCCACCCGGATCGCTTCGGGGCGCACGAAAATGTCCGCGGCATCGCCGGCACCGAGCGCCCGCCCATGGGTGGAGCCGCGCATCAACATGCCGGTCTCGGTGCGCATCTCCATCTGGTCGCCGTCGACCCGCTCGATCTTGCCGCGCCAACGGTTCGCCTCGCCGATGAAACCGGCCACGAAAGCGGTTTCGGGACGGTAGTACAGCTCCTGCCCGGTACCGATCTGTTCGAACCGCCCTTCGTTCATCACCGCGATCTGATCCGACATCACCAGCGCTTCCGACTGGTCATGGGTGATGTAGACGAAGGTGGTGTCGAAGGCCGTCTGCAGCGCCTTCAATTCGATCTTCATGTGCTCGCGCAGCTTCAGGTCAAGCGCGCCGAGCGGTTCGTCGAGCAGCAGCACGTCGGGCTCCATCACCATGCAACGGGCGATCGCCACACGTTGCTTCTGGCCGCCGGAAAGCTCACCGACCTTGCGGGTGCCGATCCCCGGCAGGCCGATCCGGTCGAGCACCTCATCGACCTTTCGGGCAATCTCTGGCTTTGCCATCTTCTGGCGCCGCAGTCCGTAGCCGATATTGTCGGCGACATTCATCATCGGGAACAATGCAAGGTGCTGAAAAACCATGTTCACCGGGCGCTTGTTGGGTGGCACGTCGAGCACCGATCTGCCCTTGATCTCGATATCGCCCGACGTCGGATCGAGAAAGCCCGCGACCATCCGCATGATCGTGGTCTTGCCGCAGCCCGAGGGGCCGAGGATCGAGAAAAACGAGCCGCGGGGTACCGAGAAGGACACGTCGTCTACGGCCGTGAAGGTACCGAACCGCTTGGTCAGGTTGATGCATTCGAGGTCGGCAGTCATGGGCGGTCCGGCATTGCGCAAAGGGGCAGCACCCGCGAAATCGCGGATGCCGCCATGTTTGGGGCGAGAGGCGGGCTATTTGGCTGCCTGGACCCGATCCAGGACGCCGCCCTCGATGGCTTCCAGACCGGCGGGTACCGGCGGATACCATTTGATGTTGTCGATATCGGCGGCGGAGAACGTCGCCTGGAAGCGGGTCTTCAAGGCCTCGTTGACGAGCGCGTCGGCGCCCGCGGAAGCCGTGAAATAGCTCGAGGAATCGGTGATGGTGGCCGCGATCTCGGGCCGCATCACGAAGTTGATCCAGTCGTAGGCCGCCTGGTCGGCCTGACCTTTGGCCGGCAGCGCGAAGGTGTCGATCCAGCCGAGCGCACCTGAGGTCGGCGCAACGGTCGAGATGTCGGGGTTGTCCTCGTTGAGCTTCCAGCCGCCGGCATCCCAGGCCATCCCGGCCACGGTCTCGCCGGACCGCATGAGATTGAGCAACTCGTCGCTGCCAGACCAGTAGACCTTCACACCGGGCTTGCACTCGATCAGCTTGGCTTCGACCTGCGCCATGATATCGGTGTAGGCGGCCTCGTCGCCATAGGCTGCGAACGGGTCGAGCCCCATCGCGAAGGCGAAGCCGATCAGCGTCGGGCGCTTCAGACGGTAGGTGACCTTGCCGGCCACGTCGGCGCCGCAAAGATCGAGATAATCTTTCACGCCTTCGGCTTCGGCCTTGTTCACGACGAGTGCGCTGGTGCCCCAGACATGCGGCACGCCGTAAACCGCACCGTCGACGGTCGAGTTTGCCATTGTGGCTTCGAGCATCGAGGTGATGAACTGCGCGGTGTCGATCTTCGACATATCCATCGGCTTGTAGATGCCGAATTCGGCCTGCGGGCCGGCAATCCGGTCCTGGCTGGGCTGGGCAAGGTCGAACCCGCCGCCACCGGTCGCACGCAGCTTGGCGATCATTTCCTCGTTGTTCGACGTGGTCACCTCGACGGTGTGGCCGGTCTCGGATTCGAACTGGGCGATCACATCCTCGGGGGCATAGCCGCCCCAGGTCAGCAGCCGCAGGGTGTCTGCGCTCGCCGCCTGAGCGAGACCGATCAAGGCGACACTCGCGGTTGCCGCAAGGAGTTGGGCTTTCAGGATCTTTTTCGTCATCGGTCTCCCTTTCGTAACAGCTTGGTTTCTTCTGACGCAACAATGATCCAACTCGTTCAAGTGGTCAAATTTTATCGACCGGTCAATCGCCTTTGGTCGGGCAAGCAACCAGGGTGGATCCGTTCGCCAGCAGGGGTCAGGCAACGAAGTCTGCGTGGTTTTGTCCGCCCGGTCGTTGACTGGCGGACGACCCCGCCGGCCAGCCGCATTATGTGCGCGAGAGCGACCGGTTCGAGCCCGACAGCCGGCCTCGCCACAGCCGCCGGAACGCACATACCATTTCGAGCTGTCGATCCTGTGTCATCGGCTGGCATGCCGTTGACAGCTTCAGCCGCGGGGCTCCCTCTCCATCAGACGCGGCGGAGAACGGAGCGGCTGCAGAATGCCCGGCGGCCGGTGCCGACCACCCTTGGGACATGGCCGCCCGCGCGGATATGGGGGCCGGGGATGCGCGTCGATCCGCGAGGGATTGCGGGCTGCTGTGGTCCAAGGCGACCTCTCCCGCAACCGCGGGCGCCTTCACCCGAGGCACCGAGAGGCATCACGAACGGGGCGGAGGTTGGCATGTCGGGGCTTGGGCATCAGCCGGCGGGCCGAGGAGTTGCGCCTGGGCGACGTCGAATTCCCGGCCTCTCCGGACTTGCTTGACGAAGCCGAGGTCCCGGTGTCCGACGGCCTGCCTGACCGCGGGCCGGCTGGCTGCCGGATGCCCTGGAACACAGCCACGTAAATGATCAGCGGATTCGCCGCTGCCGTGCGTGGTCGCATTCGACGCACCCTTCCGCACAAGCACGCCGGAATGGGCCGGTGTGACCCGCGCTTTCGGCCCGATCCGGGCGCCGTTTGGGCCTGGTCCGGGCATGATCGCCGATGGCGCCGTGAAACGACGGCCGATATCGCGTCCCACGGTCCGGGTGGCGGCGCCGAACTCCGGGAGATCCGGCCTGCGGCCGAACTCGGTCTCGGCGGAGGCCACGAGAGCGCCCGAGAGGGCCGGATTGCATGTGTCAGCCACGCCGCCATGGGTGCGCGGGCTCTCGGCGGGCAGGTCAGCCGTCCGGGCATCATGACCGACGCGGGCAGGCTCGCCGCGGTGATCCCGCCCCCGGGGCGACAGCGCCGAGGCAAACTTCGGGCTCGATGCAATCGCCTGGTTCGGCGCCATCGGGCTGACCCTGCTCTAGCGCGACAGAGCCTGACCGAGCAAGGCCGCAGTCGGCTCCGCGCGTCAGACGCTCAACTGGACGACCCGGGGTTCGGGTTGCCCTGCATTCCAGCCGGCGATCCACTCATCGAGGTCTTCAGGCGGGATCGGCTGCGCGATGTGCGCCCCTTGCGCGTACCGGCAGGCCGTCGACGCAAGAAAATCAAGATCCTTCGCGACTTGAACGCCCTGCGCAAGAACCTCGACATTCAACTTGGAGCTCAGACGGATGATCGCCTCTGTCACCGCCTGAAGCTGTGGATCTTCGGCTATGTTGGCGCCCAGGTTGCGGGCGATCTTGATTCGCGTCACCTTGTGGTCACGCAGACTTGAGATCGCGGCGTGGCCACTGCCGAAATCGTCAAGATCGAGCTGGAAACCCGCCCCTGAAAGTCCGGAGATGATCCGGGTCAGGTCAGGGCCCTGACCCGTCGACAAGGTGTTCTCAGGGATCTCGATCCGGAGTCTCTGCGGCGCAATGCCTTCGTCGCGTGCCAAGCGGGTCAACCGCCTGACCAGGGCCGGATCGCTCAATTGCGCGGGCGACAGGTTCACGCCCATCGACACGTCTCTCGCCGCACCGGACGAAAGGTGCCGAAGCGTTCGGAACGCCTGCTTGAGGACCTCTTCTTCTATGGTATCGACCAGATGCGCACGTTCTGCAAAGGAGATGAACTCCGCGGCCGGCAGAACGCCACGGGTCGGGTGAACCCATCTCGCGAGCGCCTCGAAACCGACGATCCTGCCGGTCCGAATCTCGATCTGCGGCTGGAAGAACGCTTTCACTTCGCCGCGTTCAAGTCCAACTTCGAGGTCGCGGGTCAATTGCGCGGCACTGACAGCCGCCTCCCGCATCTCCTCGGCAAAAAAGACCCACCGTCCGCGGCCCGACGCCTTCGCGACGTTCAGGGCAAGGTCGGCATTCGATATCGCGTGGTTCACCTCGTCGAACCGCATTTTCCCCGAGAACGAGATACCGACACTCGCGCCGACACGGCGTTGCATCCCGTTGATGTCCATCGGGGCATGGATCGCGTCGATCAATTCCTCTGCGATACGGTCGATGTGGCTCTGGTCGCCGCACACCTTCTTGGCCAGAACAAACTCGTCGCCCCCGACGCGCGCGATGAGCTCGAACCCGGCCGAATGCGAGACCAGGCGCTGAGCGGTGAGTTTCAGCGCGAGATCGCCGGCCTCATGCCCGACCGTGTCATTGATGGACTTGAACTTGTCGAGGTCGAGATGGAGGATTGCCAGCCTTTCATCCGGGGCAAGAGACTGCGACAGCTGGGCGAGCGACGCACTGAGTCCGCGCCGGTTCTGAAGGCCGGTCAGATCGTCCGTTCTTGCTTCGCGCTCCAAGGCGCGCTGGCGTTCTTGCCTTTCGGTGATGTCGACATGGGTGCCCACGACCCGAATGACCTTGCCATTCTTGCGAACGATGAAGGCACGAGACAGGATTGTCTTCCAGGATCCGTCCCGGTGGCGCATGCGAAACTCGTTCTCGACGATGTCGTTGTCGCGGCGCGACAATTCGTCGGGGCTCTCGAACACGCGTTTGGCATCGTCGGGGTGCACCAGAGCGGTGAAGGTGTCGTATTCCTGCGGCAACTGCCCATCTTCGTAACCCAGCATCTGGAACCACCGTGGCGAGAAATAGGTCTCGCCCGTGGTTGGACGCCAATCGAAAAGCCCGTCTGAAGCGCCTTTCATCGCCAGGGCAAAGCGTTCTTCGCGGTCGCGCAACGTTTCTTTCGAACGGGCCGATTCCAGCGACAGGAAACCGACCGCGACGGCGAGCAGCAGGCCGAGCAGAAGGATACTCTCGTCCAGGAGGCTCTGGGCGCGGGCGATCTCGGCCGCGGTGGGAGACACCGTGACGTTCCAAACCCGCCCGGCGACGTCGATGCGACTGGTGCGAGAATAGCCTGTGGGAACGCGTTCGGGATCCTGGCCGAAGACCGGCATGTCGCCGTCGCGAATGGTCACCTGAAACGATTGCGCGGATTCCCTGCCCATGGACCTTGAGACGAGTGGATCCGCTCGAAAGACCAGGTTGATGAAGCCGAAGAGCTCACCGTCCTTCAAGACCGGGCGATAGGCGACGAAGCCCAGCCCCCCTTGCGCGAGGTCGATCGGCGCGGTCACACGGATCGCGTCGCGCGCGACCGAGGCGCGCGCGGCACGCCCGGGAGCTTCCATGGACATCACATCCAACCCGAGGGCCCGCTCGTTTCCTTCAAGCGGGGTGACGATCTCGATGACACCGGAGGGGCCGATCCAGTTCAACGCCTGGACGTCGTCGAGTTGGTGGTGAACCGTATCGGCTGCGGTGAGGAACCAGGATTCCTGGAAGCTGCTCCCCAGCGCCAGTTCGTCCCGGATCATCTCGACGAGCAGAAAATGCGCATGAAGGCGTTCTTCGAGTTTGGCCGAAAAGACGCGTGAGAAAGTGTCGACGACGACAGTAAGCTGGTCCTGCTGGCTCGCCTTGACGAACCGAAATGCGCCGAAGGCGGCTGCAAAAACCAGCAAGCCGACCGCAACCGAGCGCAGGATTGCGGCCCTGGTTGCATACCGGAAACCCTGTTTTGGAAACCTATCTACAAATCGCACGCTCAAGACCCACCGGGAAACGCCCCTGCAACAGGGTCGCCGATAATGATTGACAGGAGGTTAACCGCAGCCGTCGGCTCAAGAACCCGTGATCGGGCGGAACAGCTCATCTGCCAGGGAGGCGGGAGGTTGGCCGGCGGTCACGGATCGAGCTGGCACGCCCATGCTCGAAGGCGCCCGGGCCCGAGTTGGAACAGCCAGACGGCCCGCCTGCCCCACCGCATGCGCCGCGTACCGCAAGCGCTCCTTTGCCCCGGTCGCATGCCGCTGAACCGGCGCGACCAAGAGGTCACGACGCCTCAGACCTTCCAGAAACAGAAGGCACCCCAGAGAATGGCCAAAGCCAGCGGTATCCACAGCGGGGTACCGAACAGGCCGAGCCAGGCGAGGAAAATGTAGACCGACCCCAGCAGGGACATGAACAGCCGGTCACCCCGGGTCGTCGTCAACCCGAACACGCCCTTGCGTTCGGCGCCGCCGGGATGACGGATCTCGACGAAGGTCAGCACCCCGAGAGCGCTGAAAATACCGATGAAGACCAGCGCCGTCGGCCAGGTCCATGCCATCCAGCTCAGCATCACACTCTCCCCAGGGCGAAGCCCTTGGCAATGTAGTTGCGCACAAAGTAGATCACGATCGCGCCGGGGATAATCGTGAGCGTTCCGGCGGCCGCCAGAAGCCCGAGTTCATAGCCCGCAGACGATGCCGTTCGGGTCATCACCGCCGCGATCGGTTTGGCCTCGACCGCGGTCAGTGTCTTGGCGAGCAGCAATTCCACCCAGGAGAACATGAAGCAGAAGAAGGCAGTCACGCCGACGCCGGCCTTGATCGTGGGCAGGAAGATCTTGCGGAAGAAACTCAGGAAGGAATAGCCGTCGACATAGGCCGTCTCGTCGAGCTCTTTCGGCACCCCGCCCATGAACCCTTCGAGGATCCAGACCGCCAGCGGGATGTTGAACAGGCAATGCGCCAGCGCCACGGCGATGTGCGTGTCGAACAGGCCCACTGCCGAGTAGAGCTGAAAGAACGGCAGGGCGAAGACCGCCGCCGGTGCCATCCGGTTGGTCAGAAGCCAGAAGAACAGGTGTTTGTCGCCGAGAAACCGGTAGCGCGAAAAGGCGTAGGCCGCGGGCAGGGCCACCGCCACGGACAGCACCGTGTTGATCGAAACGTAGAGGATCGAGTTGATGTAGCCCCAATACCAGGTCGGGTCGGTGAAGATCGCCCGGTAGTTCTCGAGCGTGAAATCCTGCGGGAACAGGGAAAACCCGCCGAGGATCTCGTTGGTGGTCTTGAAGCTCATCGCCACCAGCCAGTAGATCGGCAGCAGCAGGAACAGGATGTAGAAGATCGGGAGCAGGTAACGTTTCTTCATGCCTCATCCCCTACTTGACGTCGTCTTTGGTCATCAGAGTGTAGAACACCCAGGAGACCAGCAACGTGATGGCGAAATAGACCAGTGACATCGCCGCCGCCGGGCCGAGATCGAACTGGCCGAGCGCGATCTTCACCAAGTCGATCGACAGCAGCGTGGTGGAGTTGCCGGGCCCGCCGCCGGTGAGCGTGAAGGGCTCGGTGTAGATGTTGAAGCTGTCCATGAAGCGCAACAGGATGGCGATGGTCAGCACCGTCTTCATCTTCGGCAACTGGATGTAGCGAAACACTTTCCACGGGCTTGCGCCGTCGATCTTGGCGGCCTGGTAGTAGGCGTCCGGAATGGCGATCAGCCCGGCGTAGCACAGCAGCACCACCAGCGAGGTCCAGTGCCAGACATCCATGACGATAACCGTCATCCAGGCTGCGAACGGGTTCTGGGTCATGTCATAGGTGATGCCCAGGGTGTGGTTCAGGAAATATCCCAGCAACCCGATGTCGGGCAGCGTGAAGATGTTCCACATCGAGCCGACCACGTTCCACGGGATCAGCATCGGCAGCGCCATCGTCACCAGGCAGACCGGCACCCAGAAACCGTCGCGCGGCATCGAAAGCGCGATCGCGATGCCGAGCGGCACTTCGATGGCCAGGATCATGCCGGTGAACAGGAACTGCCGCCCGAGGGCGGCGTGGAAGCGGTCCGAGCGCAGGATCTGTTCGAACCAGCCGAGCCCCTCCCAGAAGAACAGGTTGTCGCCAAAAGTCTCCTGCACCGAGTAGTTGACCACGGTCATGAGCGGGATCAGGGCGTTGAACGCGACCAGCAGGAGCACCGGAAGCACCAGGAACCAGGCTTTGTTGTTCTGCGTTCTCATGTGGGTTCCCCCGCCGGTTCTGTCGCCAGCCAGCCGTCGACGTAGAGCCGTGTCCGGTCCTGGCGAAAATGGAGATGGACGGTTTCGCCGGGTTCGGGAACCTCGTCCTTGACGATGGCCGAGATCCGGGTTTCGCCGACGATCGCCTCGACCACCTTGTGGCGACCGACATCCGCGACCTTGCGAACCCGACCCTCGAGCCCTTCCCGCGCGAGCGAGACATATTCGGGGCGCACGCCGATCTCGGTTCTGTCGCCCGTCTGGACAACCGGCCCTTCGAGCGGAATGGGCGTGCCCTTGAACCGGGCGACGCCGTCGACCAGGTCGCAGGGCAACAGGTTCATCCCGGGCGAGCCGATGAAATGGCCGACAAAGGTGTGTGCCGGTCGCTCGAACAGGTCGACCGGCGTACCGATCTGCACGATCATGCCGTCATCCATGACCACCACCTGGTCGGCGAAGGTCAGGGCCTCGGTCTGGTCGTGGGTGACATAGATCATCGTCACATTCACCCGTTGCTGAAGCTCCTTCAGCTTCGAGCGCAGCTTCCATTTCAGATGCGGGTCGATGACGGTCAAGGGCTCGTCGAACATCACGACGTTGACCTCCTCGCGCACCAGACCGCGCCCCATCGAAATCTTCTGCTTGTTGTCCGGCGTCAGGTTGGAGGCCCGCACCTTGAGTTGGTCCGAAAGCTCCAGCATCTCGGCAATCGCCGTCACCCTCCTTTTCACCGAGGCCTCGTCGCGGCCGCGGTTCCGGAGCGGGAAAGCCAGATTGTCATAGACCGTCATCGTGTCGTAGATGACCGGGAACTGGAACACCTGGGCAATGTTGCGCTGGTCCGGCGGCAGATCGGTCACATCCTGGCCGTCGAACAGGATCCGCCCTTCGGAAGGCTGCAACAGGCCGGAGATGATGTTGAGCAGGGTCGTCTTGCCGCAGCCGGAGGGGCCGAGGAGCGCGTAGGCGCCGCCATCGTCCCAATCGTGGTCGATCTGTTTGAGCGCGTAGTCATCCGACCCTTTCGGATCGGCGAGGTAGCTGTGGCGCAGGTTGCTGAGCGTGATCTTGGCCATGCCGCCCTCCCCTAGGCCAGAAAGGTGCCGTCGGCGGCGAAGTAGTAACACCGGGACGGATCCATGAAGAATTGCCGGTGTTCGCCGACCTCGAAGCTCTGCACGCCGCGCGAGAGCGAGACCCAATGGTTCTCGCCGATCACGAAATGCGCACTCGATTCCGACCCGGTCAACTCGGTGATCTGGATCTGGCCATTCATCGGCACGGTCGCGGTCTCGGTCCGGTTCGGCAGGATGTCGCTGGGCCGGATCGCCACCGTGTAGGCGCCGTCGGCCAAACCCGCCGCGGCGCCGTCAAGCCCCCAGTCGATATTGCCGTCAATATGCGCGCGGTTGCCGCGCTTGGATACCCTGGCCAGGTTGATCGGCGGATTGGAAAACACCTGCGCGGCCCGCAGGTTCGCCGGGTGACGATAGGTCTCCGCTGTCGGTCCGAACTGAATGACCGCGCCATCATGCATCAAGGCGGTCTTGCCGCCCAGCAACAGCGCTTCTTCCGGCTCCGAGGTGGCATAGATCACCACCGACCCGCGGCCTGACAGGATCTCCGGCAACTGGTCGCGCAGCTCTTCGCGCAGTTTGTAGTCGAGGTTCGCGAGCGGTTCGTCGAGGAAGACCACCCGGGAGTCCTTGGCAATCGCACGCGCCAGAGCGGTGCGCTGCTGCTGACCGCCGGACAGTTCCTGCGGGTAGCGTTTGAGCATCGGCGTCAGCTGCAGAAGGCCCGCCACCTCCGCGACCCTGCCGTCGACTTCGGAATTCGCCATGCGCGCGACCCGGAGCGGCGAGGCGATGTTTTCGTACACCGTCATGTGCGGGTAGTTGACGAAGAACTGGTGCACCAGGCTGATATTGCGCTGCTGCGGGCTCAACCGGGTGACATCCTTTCCGTCAATGAGGATCTGCCCCGAGGCGCAGGGATCGAGGCCCGCCATCAGCTTTATCAGCGAGGTCTTGCCCGATCCGGTTTCGCCCAGAAGAACGTTGAAATGGCCCGCATCAAGCGACAGCCTGGTCGGCTTCACATGGGTGATCGCCCCGACCCGTTTTGTCGCATCCCGCAGTTCGATTGACATGTCTGGCCTTCACCCCTTTGCGGATCGCGGCATTGTCGTCTGCGCGCTGAACCCTGCCTTGACGTCGGTCGGGCCTCTGAGGACCGGCGACGCGAAATGCGGCCCGGGCGGTTCTGCCCGGGCCGCATCTGGATACTGTTAGTTGTTTGCCCAGCGGGCAACCAGCTCGTCGTAGTTCACGGTCTCGCCCTGCGGCTTCTCGTTGTCGAGCTTTGCCTTCGGCCCGTCGGGCTTGCCGAGCCACTCGGACGGGTCGACCGGGTCGTTGAGACGCGGGCCGCAACCGCCGTAGACGTTGGCCGCCTCGTCCGCCGCCTGCATCCGGGCCATGGTGATGTCCATTTCCTCGGCCAGCCTGTCCATGGCTTCCTGCGGGGTGAAGGCGCCGGAGTTCACGTCACCGATCTGCTGCCACCAGATCTGCGCCAGCTTCGGATAATCCGGCACGTTGATGCCCGTGGGCGACCAGCGCACCCGGTCGGGCGAGCGGTAGAATTCCACCAGACCGCCGAGTTTCGGCGCACGCTCGGTGAAGCTCTCATGCCGCACGGTACTGTCGCGGATGAACGTCAGACCGACATGCGACTTGGTGACGTCGACCGTCTTGGAGACCACGAACTGCGCATAAAGCCACGCAGCCTGTGCCCGATCCGCTGGGGTGGACTTGAGGAATGTCCAGGACCCCACGTCCTGGTAACCGACCTTCTGGCCTTCCTGCCAGTACGGTCCGTGCGGGCTCGGCGCCATCCGCCACAGCGGCGTGCCTTCCTCGTCGACGGTGTTGTTGCCGTCGGCCTGGCTTGCCACCATGTCGGCAGTGAACGCGGTGTACCAGAAGATCTGCTGGGCCACGTTGCCCTGGCTCAGAGCCGGCAGCGACTGGTAGAAGTCATAGCTGGCCGCACCCGGCGGTGCGTAGGCGCGCAGCCATTCGTCCCACTTGCGGATCGCGTAGACCGACGCCGGGCCGTTGGCCTCGCCGCCGCGCGACACGCTGGCACCGGCCGGGTTGCACGACCCCGCCTCCATGCGAATGCCCCATTCGTCGATCGGCACGCCGTTGGGTTCGCCCGGCGACCCGGCACCGGCCATCGACAGCCAGGCGTCGGTCATCCGCCAGCCGAGGTCGGGCGCACGTTTGCCGTAGTCCATATGGCCGTAGATACGGGTCCCGTCGACCTCCTTGACGTCATTGGTGAAGAACTCGGCGATATCCTCGTAGGCCGACCAGTTCACCGGCACGCCGAGGTCGTAGCCGTATTTCTCCTTGAACTGCGCCTGCAGGTCTTCGCGATCGAACCAGTCCTTGCGGAACCAGTAGAGGTTGGCGAACTGCTGGTCGGGCAGCTGGTAGAGCTTGCCGTCGGGGCCGGTGGTGAACTGTTTGCCCATGAAGTCGTCGAGGTCGAGACCAGGGTTGGTGGTGGCAGCCCAGTCGCCCGCCATCATGTCGGTGAGGTTATAGGCCAACTGCAGGCGGGAATGGGTGCCGATCAGGTCGGAATCGTTGACATACCCGTCATACAGGTTGCGCTGGGTCTGCATCTGGGTCTGCACCGCCTGAACGACCTCGCCTTCGCCCAGGATCTGGTGGTTGACCTTGATGCCGGTGATTTCCTCGAACGCCTTGGTCAGCGTCTCAGACTCGTAGCTGTGCGTCGGAATGCCTTCCGAAAGCACGTTGACTTCCATCCCGGCGAAAGGTGCTGCAGCGTCGATGAACCACTGCATCTCGGCCATCTGCTCTTCCGCAGTCAGTACGGATTGCTTGAATTCCTCGTCAATCCACTTCTGCGCTGCGGCAGCGTCGGCAAATGCAGCGCCAGAACCCGCAGTCAAGGCAATCGCCGCAACTGCGGAGAGAAGATACTTCCGCATCTCACTCCTCCCTAAATGTTTTCTTTTTGCATGGGCACGCCCATAGAGGATTTGATAAAGGAAAGGCTTCGAAAGTCAAACGAAAGAAAAATCTTTGAACTCGTAAGTGACTGCCTTATATGATGGGGTGTTCCCGGGAGGGCGGTATGAGACTGGAGACACGTCACGAGGCGATTATCGAGATGCTCCGAGCGACCGAGACCGCCCAGGTCGATTACCTAGCCGACCGGTTCGGCGTGACCACCCAAACCATCAGGATGGATTTGCGGGAGCTCAGCGAACGGGGGCTCGTCGAGCGCACGCGTGGGGGCGCGCGATTGGTCGAATCGGTGACCAACCGTCAATACACCGAGCGGCGCAGAATGCGCTCGGCGCAGAAGCAGGCGATCGGCAAGCTGGCCGCCTCGCTGATCCCCGACAATTGCTCGGTCGCGATCAATATCGGCACGACGACCGAACAGGTCGCCAGCGCGATGGGCGGACACCGGGGCCTCGTGGTCCTGTCGAACAACGTCAATATCATCAACCTCCTGATCCACACCCGCGGCAAGGAGCTTCATCTGGTCGGCGGAGCCGTGCGGCCCAGCGACGGCGCCGTGATCGGCGGAGAAGCTGTCGAGTTCATTTCGCGCTACAAGGTCGACTATTCGATCATCGGCGCCTCTGCGCTCGACGCCGATGGCGCGGTGCTCGATTTCGATGCCCGCGAAGTGTCGGTTGCACGCGCCATGCTGAAGAATTCGCGCACCCGGATCCTGGTCTGCGACGCGACGAAATTCGACCTCACCGCGCCGGTGCGGATCTGTGATGTCGGCGAACTCGACTATTTCGTTACCGACATTCGGCCGGCACAGGGTTTTGTCGAAGCCGCCGCACGCGGGCAGACGAAAGTCCTGACCACCGAGAACCGGAATGTCTGACCCGGACGCCGGGACCGGCGATATCGACCGCATCTTCGATGTCTTCATCATCGGGGGCGGGGTCAACGGATGCGGCATCGCCCGCGATGCGGCGGGGCGTGGATTGAGCGTCGGGCTTGCCGACATGAACGACCTCGGCGGTGCCACGTCATCGGCGTCGACCAAACTGTTCCACGGCGGCCTGCGCTACCTCGAGTACTTCGAATTCCGGCTTGTGCGCGAAGCTCTGATCGAGCGCGAGCGGTTGCTGCGCGCGATGCCGCACATCGCCCGGCCCATGCGCTTCGTCATGCCGTTCCATGCGGCGATGCGGTTCGAGGCCGACACACCGACATCACGCCTGCTGACCCGGATCATGCCCTGGTCGAAAGGCCGCCGCCCGGCCTGGCTCCTGCGGGTAGGGCTGTTCCTCTACGACACTCTGGGCGGTCGCAAACTGCTTCCCGCAACCGCGACCCTGGATCTGACCGAGACAGCGGAGGGGCGCCCGCTCAAACCGGTCTATCGGCGTGCTTTCGAATACTCCGACGTCTGGGTCGACGATTCCCGCCTCGTGATCCTGAACGCCCGCGACGCCGCGGCGCGCGGGGCGACGATCTTGCCCCGGACTCGAGTCACCTCGGCCCACGCGGCCAACGGCGTCTGGACCGTCACACTGAAAGTCGACGGCACCGAGACAACGGTGCGCGCAAGAGCGCTGGTCAACGCCGGCGGCCCCTGGGCGGGCGACATTGCCCGGGCGGTGACCGGAACCGGCGGCCAAGGCAGCGTGCGGCTGGTTCGCGGGAGTCACATCGTGACCCGTAAGCTCTACGAACACGCCAAGTGCTACTTCTTTCAAGGCCCTGACGGGCGGATCATCTTCGCCATCCCCTATGAAAACGATTTCACCCTGATCGGCACCACAGACCAGGATCACGCCGACGCCGATACTCCGCCCGAATGCACGGACGCGGAAAAAACCTATCTGCTCGCATTCGCCAACCGGTTCTTCGAAACCCCCGTGACCGAAGACGACGTCGTCTGGACCTATTCCGGCGTCCGGCCGCTCTTCGACGACGGGGCCAAATCGGCAACCGCAGCGACGCGGGATTACGTCGTCAAGCTCGACCAGACCGCGGGCGCGACCGTCGTGAACGTGTTTGGCGGCAAGATCACGACCTATCGCAGGCTCGCGGAGGCGGTCTTGGCGAAACTGGGGGAGGCCCTGGAGATCACGCAGGACGACTGGACCGCCGGCGTCCCGCTGCCCGGCGGCGATTTCCCTGTCGATGGCGTTGCCGCACTGGCTCAGGAACTGCGCGCAGGGTTTCCGTTCATTGATGAACGTTGGGCCGCTCGACTGGTGCGGATGTATGGCACGGACGCGAAGCGCATGTTGGACGGCGCCGAGAGCCGCGAGGATCTGGGCGAAGACTTTGGTGCCACGATCACGGCCCGCGAGCTGGATTGGGCGGTCTCCAGGGAATGGGCCCGGACGGCGGAGGATTTCCTCTGGCGGCGCAGCAAGCTCGGGCTGCACCTCGACCCGGTCGGCGCTGCCAGGGTCGACGCCTACCTCCGGGCGTCGCGGCCCAGATAGGTTTTCAGATCTTCCCGACCCGTCCCATCGACAGGCCGCGCGCCAGATGGTGGCGGACGAAGAACACCAGCGCGAGACCGGGCAGGATCGTCAACACGCCGGCGGCACAGAGGATCGGCAGGTGAACGAACCCCATCGGCCCGCCGGCGCGAAACAAGACCGCCACGATCGGCTTGGCATTCGTCGTGGTCAGCGCGTTGGCGAGGATCAGCTCGACCCAGGATGCCATGAAGCAGAAGAACGCCGCGGCCCCGATCCCCGGCGCGATCGCGGGCATGAGGACCCGGAAGAAGAACCCCGCGGCGCCGCGGCCATCGGCGCGCGAAATCTCATCGAGTTCGCGTGGCACCTGGCTGATGAACCCCTCGAGGATCCACACCGCCACCGGCACCGTGAACAGGCAGTGGGCGAGCGCAACGCCGACATGCCGATCGATGAGGCCGATCTCGGAATAGAGCTGCACCAGAGGCAGGAACAGCACCGCCGACGGTGTCAACCGAGAGGCCAGAAACCAGAAGAACAGGTGCTTGTCGCCGATGAAGCGATAGCGGGCGAAGCCATAGGCCGCCGGCACCGCCACGGCCAGCGACAACACCACGTTGATTGAAACGTAGATCGCTGAATTGATGAACCCTGCCCGCCAGCCGGGATCGGTCAGGATGTAGAGGTAGTTGACCAACGTCGGCTCGGCCGGAAAGAACGACAAGCCGGCCGTCGCCTCCTCCTGGGTCATGAAGCTGATCATGACCAGCCAGTAGAGCGGGATCAGCACGAATCCCGCGTAGATCACCGGCACCAGGCGACGCCTCTGCCCGGGCCCCGCCTTACGCATCGCGCGCCATCATGATCCGGTAGAGCGTCCAGGACAGGGTCAGCATGATCAGGAGATACACGAGCGCCGCTGCACTCGCCTCGCCGAAATCGAACTGGATCATCGCGGTCTGGATCAGGTCCTGCGACAGAAACGTGGTGGCGGTCCCCGGTCCGCCTCGGGTGATCATGAAGGGCTCGATATAGACCATCAGGCTGTCGGTCAGACGCAGGAGCAACGCGATCAGCAGGACATGCCGCAGCCGTGGCAGTTCGACATACCGAAAGACGGCCCGCCGCGATGCGCCGTCGACCGCCGCCGCCTGATACTGCGCCTGTGGGATGGCGACGAACCCGGCGTAGGCCAGCAGCACGACGAGACCGGTCCAGTGCCACACATCGGTGACCAGGATCGCGGCCCAGGCGACGACCGGCTCGTTCAGGTCGTAAAAAGCGGTGACGCGCGCCGCAAGCGCGCCGACCGGCCCGATGGTCGGATCGGTCATGATCTTCCAGACCATCCCGACGACGAACCAGGGGATCAGCAGTGGCACCGCGGCAATCACGATGAAAAAGGTCGCCGCCGGGCCCGATCGCGGCATGTGCAGCGCGATCCACAACCCCAGCGGCACCTCTATGGCGATGGCCAGCAGCGAAAACAGGAAGGTCCGCCCGAGGGTCTGCCAGAACGCCATCGAGTTCAGGATCTGCGCGAACCAGCGCTCTCCGGCCCAAAAGAAGTTGTTGCCCGAAAACACGTCCTGCAACGAGAAATTGACCACTGCGAGGATGGGCAGGACAAAACTGAACATCAGCACCAGGAACGCCGGCAGGACGAACAGGATCCCGCGATTTCGATATGGTTTGCTGATCGACATGAGGGCCCGTGCAAGAGTGCTTCTTCCATAAGACCCTTTCCGCCGTCGCGCTGTCAATCGAGTCCAAGGCGCCGCGCCCAGGGCCCGGATGCGCGCGCAGCACGATCGAGGCCGGTCACCGCGGATGCCTGCAGGGGCCGGAACCGAGGTCGGTTTGGCCGTTCGCGGCCCTCGGGTGCCGTCGCCCGCCCCTCGAGCCCGGAACGCGGGAAGCGGTGACCGGGGTCCTGCAATTCGATCATGTGCGCCAGCATGAAGTCGGCAAATTGGGTTTCGAGATGAACTCGAGCCCCAAGTCGATTTCGAAACGCGCGTAACACCAGGGCGTTGCGTGGGCTTCACACATTCCCAAGCGTCAGGTCCTTCGCGAACTGCCTCGTGGATCGCAACGGATTCGCGCCCCCGGGCGGTCCGTGTACGATAACCGGATGCATTCGCCGACGATCGGTGAAGGATAACCCACCCGCCGGCACGAACGCCGTCAAGGCCGGGTCCATGACGCCACGAATGGTGGCGCGCACAATCCTGAGGTGGGTGATCCGTGCCGCGCCGCTCTCGCCCTCTCACTCGGCCTCAAGCGAAAACCCCGGCAGGCTCTCGAGCGCCTGTTTCAACGCCTCGCCCCAGCCGTGGCTGATCGAGTTGTAATAGGCGTCGTCCGGCTCGATACGTCCGGTTCGTCCGGTCTTCAGGCTGGCGGCATCGTAGAGGTGATAGTCGAACGGCAAGCCGACCGCCAGATTGGCTTTCACGGTCGAATCGAAACTCACCACGAGAAGCTTCAATGCCTCCTCGAAGCTCATCGCCGGGTCATAGGCACGCACCAGGATCGGGCGACCGTATTTGGTCTCGCCGATCTGGAAAAACGGCGTGTCGGGCCCCGCTTCGATGAAATTCCCCTCCGGGTAGATCAGGAACAGCCGGGGCGGGCTGTCGGCAATCTGCCCGCCCAGGATCAGCGTCGCGTGGAAGGCGCTGTCGGCCTGCTGCCCGGCCTTGGCATGTTCGTCGATGACGTCCCTGAGCGTTTCCGCCACAAGGCGCGCGACCTGGAACATCGAGGCCGCCGCAAGGATGGATGGCTCGCGCAGTTCGGGCGCCTTGGTGCGTTCGTCGAGCAGCGAGACCACGGCTTGCGTGGTCGCCAGATTGCCCGCGCTCATCAGCGTCAGCGCCCGTTCGCCCGGCACTTCCCATGTCACCATCTTGCGGAAGGTCGAGACGTTGTCGACGCCGGCGTTGGTGCGGGTGTCCGACATGAACACGAGCCCCGCTTCGAGCATCATGCCTACGCAATACGTCATGGTCTCCCCCTGGGCCTACTGCTGCGCCACATCGATGGCGACGGTAAGGTTCTCACCCACGCCACCGATCTGCGTTCCCGTTACCGGAGCAGCCTCACCGTAGTCCAGCCCTGTCGCGACGCGGACGTATTTCGCGTCCGGCGAAATACCGTTCGCAGGGTCGAACCCGACCCAGCCGAGGTCTTCGACATGGGCCTCGGCCCAGGCGTGCATCGCGTCCTGCGCGACCTGGCCCTCGAGCATCAGATAACCCGAGACGTAGCGGGCCGGATAGCCGAGTTCCCGGGCCGCTGCCACGAACACATGGGCATGGTCCTGGCATACGCCGCGCCCGGCCGCGAGCGCTTCTTCGGCCCCCCAGTCGGGATGCGAGGCACCGATCTCGTAGGCCACCGCGCCGTGCACGGCTTCCGTCAGCTTGTGAAGCTGGTCCACCCCCGCGGCGCCCGCCATGGCGCGCACGAGGGCATGGGTTCCCGGCCCCGGTCTGGTGCGCGGGGTCTGGCGCAGGTAGAGCCAGAGCGGCGCCGGGCCAAGGTGGCGCCCGACGATACCGTGGGTCTCGGTCACCTCGACCTCGCCGACGCTGGTTATCTCAAGGGCCTCCAGGTCGCCGCCGAAGCTCAACAGATCGACCGTGTTGTTGTGGAAATCCTCGAACGACAGCTCCTTGCGGCCACCTTCGACCCGCGTCGTCCAGTTCAGAATTCTCTGCTCATGGGTCGATTTCGGCGTTTCGCGGATCTGCTGCAGCCCGTAGCGCACCGGCTGATCGAAGGTATATCGGGTTCTGTGGCAGATTTTCAGGCGCATTGGCTCATTCATTGAATCGGTAATCGATTTCGATCTGCCGGGAAAGATCGTCCAGCAGCGAGAGGGTCTTCTGGATGAATTCGTGCAGCCCGTATTCGAACACGGCGTCGATATCGAAGGACAGGTAATGTCGTTCGAGGTGGTCGGCCATTGCGAACGCGCGCGGTCGGGTGCGATAATCCGCGGCCAGATAGCCAAGGTTGTCGCGCAGTTTGCGGGCGCAAAAGGCGAGGCTGCGCGGCATCCTGCGGTCGAGAATCAGGAACTGGGCGATGTCGCGCGGATCGGTGGTCGAGCCATAGGACATCCGGAACCCGCCGCGGGCCGAAACCGAACGCAGGATCGTTTCCCACTGCACGTTGTCGACCTCGCTGCCGACGGCCATCACCGAAGGCAGCAGCACGTAGTATTTGACGTCGAGGATCCGCGCGGTGTTGTCCGCACGTTCGAGAAAGGTGCCGATCCGACAGAAATCGTAGATCTCGTTGCGCAGCATCGTACCGTGGGTGGCCCCGCGCACCAGCGCCGTGCGCGAGCGGATCGCGCCAAGCACACGCGGCAGATCGCGCTCGGAGACCTTGCGCGCGAGCAGCTCGTCGATCAGCATGTAGCCGCCGTTGGTCGCTTCCCAGACCTCGTGGGTGAGAGCTGTGCGCACCATCCGGGCGTTGTGCCGGGCCGCCGCGACGGAATTGCGCACCGAGGACGGGTTGTCCGTCGCGCGCAGCATCCAGTCGATCGCCGCCTCCTTGGTCACGGTCTCGTAGTTGGCATTGTAACCGGCGTCGACCGCGGCGGTCTGCAGCACCGAGCGCCATTCCTCGTCGGTGCTTCCGAGGCGCGTAAGCGCGATCCGTTGCCCGGTTTCGATCAACCGCGCCGTGGTCTCCGCGCGCTCGAGGTAGCGAAACATCCAGAACAGTCCGTTGGCGGTCTTGCCCAGCATCACCTCACTCCTCCAGCACCCAGGTGTCCTTGGTGCCGCCGCCTTGCGAGGAGTTGACCACCAGCGACCCCTGCTTGAGCGCGACACGGGTCAGCCCGCCCGGGGTGATATTGATCCCCACTGGCGAAACCAGCACGAAGGGCCGCAGGTCGACATGCCGCGGGCTGAGCCCCGCCTTGGTGAAGATCGGCACCGTCGAAAGACTGAGTGTCGGCTGGGCGATGTAGTTCGCCGGCCGCGCCTTCAGCTTGTGGCGAAACGCGGCCAGATCCTTCTTGGTGGCAGCGGGGCCGATCAGCATGCCGTAGCCGCCGGAACCATGCACCTCCTTCACCACAAGGTCTGCGAGATTGTCGAGCACATAGGCCAGCGCATCGGGCTCGGAACAGCGCCAGGTCGGCACGTTTTGCAGGATCGGTCGCTCGCCGGTGTAGAATTCGACGATCTCGGGCATGTAGCTGTAGACCGCCTTGTCGTCGGCGATGCCGGTGCCCGGGGCGTTGGCGATGGTGATCCGGCCGGCGCGGTACACATCCATGATCCCCGGCACCCCGAGCTGGCTGTCGGGGTTGAAATTCAGCGGATCGAGAAACTCGTCGTCCACCCGGCGATAAAGCACGTCGATCGGCATGTAGCCCTTGGTCGTGCGCATCGCGACACGACCATCGACCACCCTGAGGTCGTGCCCCTCGACCAGCTCGACCCCCATCTGGTCGGCGAGGAACGAATGCTCGAAATAGGCCGAATTGAAGATCCCCGGCGTCAGCACCGCCACGGTGGGTTTGCTCAGGGTCGCCTCGGGCGAACAGGCCGCGAGCGACCTCAGCAGGTCGCGCGGGTAGCTCTGGACCGGCTGCACCCTGTTCTGGGCGAACAGCTCCGGAAACATCTGCAACATGGTCTCGCGGTTTTCGAGCATGTAGCTCACGCCAGAGGGCGTTCGGGCGTTGTCTTCGAGCACGTAGAAATCGCCCGGCCCCGTGCGCACCAGATCGATCCCGACGATATGGGTGTATACCCCGCCCGCAGGGCGCACGCCGAGCATCTGCGGCAGGAAGGCTTCGTTGCGGCTGATCATCTCGACCGGGATCCGCCCGGCGCGCAGGATCTCCTGCCGGTGGTAGATGTCGTAAAGAAAGGCGTTGATCGCCCGCACCCGCTGTTCGATCCCGCGCGAAAGCTTCTGCCATTCCGGCCCGGAAATGATCCGGGGAATGATGTCGAACGGGATCAGCCGTTCCTCGGCCTCGGCACGGCCGTAGACATTGAAGGTGATCCCGGTCAGGCGGAACAGATCTTCCGCCTCGCGCTGTTTCGCGTGCAGGCGCTTCGCATCCTCGCCTTCGAACCATGAATTGAACCTGTGATAGGGCGGCCGCAGGGTGTCGTCCTGCCCCCACATCTCGTCGAAGGTGTTTCCTGAGTTCATGCGGTCAGTATGGTCACAGATCGGCCGCCATGCTCAATCCGCCGGCGCCGGGTCTCGTCTTTATTTGGCCGCCCGCTGCACAAACAGCGCGCAGTCGGAACGCGAGCGCTGAAAAAACACGCATTCAGTCCGGCGCGCGCAGGAATCGAGGCGTGTTTTCCGGCCCGTTGCAGTGGCAAGCCGTCGATCACGGTTCTCGGGGCGCCGGCGCCCCGGGGCGGGCGCGGTCCGGAAGACCGCTACAAAGAGCCCAGAAACGCCGTGATGACGGCGACCGCTAGCGCCATATCCTGGGCCGAAGCGAACTCTTCGGGGCGGTGGCTCACCCCGTCCTTGCAGCGCAGGAAGAGCATTGCGACCGGGCACAGGTCGGCCATGGCTGCGGCATCATGTGTCGCGCCGGACGCAAGGCGCGGCGCGTCTTCTCCGGTGACGGTCGCGACCGCGGCCGCGAGCTTGTCGGAGAGCCGCGGATCGCAGGTCGTCGCCGGCTGCCGGTAGCTGCGTTGCATATCGAGCACCAACCCGCGCGCCTCGGCGATATTGCCGGCTATGGCGGTGAGCCTCGCGCCGGCTGCTTCGCGCACCGCATCGTCGGGGGCCCGCAGCTCGATCATGGTGCGCACCTGCCGGGGCACTGCGTTCACCGCGCCGGGTGCGACGTCGATCGTGCCGACGGTTCCGATCAACCCCGGGGTCGCGCGCGCCAGTCGGTCGACCTCGGTGATGAGCGCCGCCGCGCCGACAAGCGCATCTCGCCGCATCTCCATCGGCAAGGTTCCGGCATGCCCGGTTTCGCCGGTCAGAACGACCGGGTGGCGCTCGATGCCGCAGATCGCCGTGACCACACCAAGCGGCACATCGGCCGCTTCGAGCACCGGTCCCTGTTCGATATGGGTTTCGAGAAACCCCAGCACCCCGGCCGGATCGCGCGCGAGATCGGGGATCGCGTCGGGCTCCAGTCCGAAGCCGGTCATCGCGTCGCGCAAGGTCACACCGTCCGCGGCGGTCATGTCGAGCACGGCCGGATCGACCGTGCCCGCGAGGGCCCGCGATCCGATCAGGGCGGTCGGGAAGCGCACGCCCTCCTCGTCGGCGAACGCGAGGATCTCGACCGCGAAAGGCAGCTGGATGCCCTCGTCGCGCAGGGTTTCGAGCGCAAGGATCGGCAACACGACGCCCATGATCCCGTCATAGGCCCCGCCCTCGCGGACAGAATCCTGGTGCGACCCCATCAGCAGGGTCGGCGCGCCCGGCGGGCCCTCGAGGCGACCGACGAGGGTTCCGGCCGCGTCGATATGCACGTCCAGACCTGCCGCCTTCATCTGCGCGGTCAACAGATCCAGAGCCGTACGGTGCTCGGAGGTGAACGGCAGCCGGGTGACGCCGGGACCGGGGCGCGAGCAGGCCGCGAGAGCGGCCAGCCGCCCGGTTGCGCGCTTGGCGAGGTCAGCCGTCATAGGTGCGAAACGGATCATCGACGCAGGGCACCTGCGCGGCCCAATCCGCGTAGTCACCGCTGGTGGCGCGCCCGAGAAGGTCGCCGAGCGCGGTAAGCGGGGCGTGCGCCCAGTCGACCCGCAAGGTCAGCGGCGCATGGGCGGGCGACAGAACGAGCAGGGCTGCCGACTGGAGACCGCGCGAATCGCTGCCGGCGGCATCGGCCGCGCACAGCCCCGCGAGCAGCCGGCCGGGAAAACCGCCGCGCGCATCGAGGTATCCCGCGACCAGCGCATCGACGACGGACCCGGACGCCAGCATGTTGCCAGCCGCCACGCCACCGTCGAACAGACGCTCTCCGATCTCGGGCGTATTGTCATCGCCGGTGAAGATCCCGCCGGGGCCGTCGAGCGGCAGCGCCGTGAGCTGTCGTTGCGCGGCACCGGGATCCGGCATGACCAGGGATTTCATCGCTGTTTCCACGCTTTGCCCCTCGGCCATCTTCGCCAGAACGCCCTCGCCCCAGAAGGTCGAGGGCGCCTTGCCCTGGCTCGCCGACATGCCCCCCGCGAGCGAGCCGCGCAGCACCCAGCCGCCGACGCAGAGCGAGCCGGTGGCCGCCGCACCGCCGATTGCCCCGGTTTCCGGGTCGCGGGCAAGTAGTGAAAAGGTCATGGCTCCTCCCGGGATCTCTCCCTGCTATCTATCATGAAAAATTGACCGAAACAATTAATCATGATAAATGCGATCCGCACAAACCAACTGGGAGAGCCTCACATGAACCCCTTCGAATGGACCCGCCGGGGCCTTTTCGCGGCTGCCGTGGGCGCCGCGATGGCCACCAGCCTTGCGGCCCCTGCCGCCGCCCAGACCCCGCCCGGCGTGCTGGTGGTGGGCCAGATCGCCGAACCCAAGTCGCTCGACCCTGCGGCGGTGACCGCGGTGAACGATTTCCGGATCCTCGTCAATCTCTACGAGGGTCTGCTGCGCTACAAACCCGGCACGCTCGAGGTCGGCCCGGCGCTCGCCGAAAGCTGGGAGGTGTCCGACGACGGCACCGCCTACACGTTCAAGCTGCGCGACGGCGTGACCTTCCACGACGGCACGCCGTTCAACGCCGAAGCGGTGAAGTTCAACTTCGACCGGATGCTGAACGAGGATCACCCCTACCACGACACCGGCCCGTTCCCGCTCGCCTTTTATTTCTCGTCGATCGCCGAGACCAACGTGGTCGACGACCTCACCGTCGAGATCAGACTGAACGCGCCCTACGCGCCGTTCCTGTCGAACCTCGCCTACCCGACCGGCCTGATGGTCTCGCCCGCCGCGGTCATGGCTGCCGGCGCCGATTTCGGCCGCGCACCCGCCGGCACCGGCCCGTTCAAATTCGCCGAGTGGCGCTCGAACGAGGCGGTCGTGATCGAGAAGAACCCCGACTACTGGGGCGACCCCGCCGCGACCGAGGCGGTGGTCTTCCGCCCGATCACCGACGCCAACACCCGCGTCGCCGAGATGCTCGCCGGCGGGATCGATCTGATGGTCGAAGTACCGCCAACGGCGCTCAGCGAATTCCAGAACGACGGTTTTTCGGTGGTCGAACAGGCCGGTCCGCACCTGTGGTTCCTGATCCTGAACGCCAAGGAAGGCCCGTTCGCCGACAAGCTGGTGCGCCAGGCCGCGAATTACGCGATCAACAAGGAAGCGATCGTCAACGACGTGCTCGAAGGCACCGCCGAAGTGGCGTCGGGCCCGACCCCACCGGCCTTCGCCTGGGCCTATGACGAGAGCCTCGCGCCCTACCCTTACGACCCGGAAAAGGCCAAGGCGCTGCTGGCCGAAGCCGGCGTGGCCGCGGACACCGAGCTCACCTTCTATGTCACCGAAGGCGGTTCGGGCATGCTCGACCCGGTCCCGATGGGCACTGCGATCCAGGCCGATCTCAATGCCGTCGGATTCGACGTGAAGATCGAGACCTACGAGTGGAACACCTTCCTCGGCGAAGTGAACCCGGGGCTTGAGGGCAAGGCGGACATGGCCGAGATGGCCTGGATGACCAACGACCCCGACACCCTGCCGTTCCTGGCGCTGCGCACCGCCGCCTGGCCGGACCAGGGCGGGTTCAACTCCGGCTACTACTCGAACCCGGAGGTCGATGCGCTGCTGGAAGCCGCCCAGACCTCGAACGACCAGGCGGAGCGCGCCGATCTCTACCGGCAGATGCAGCAGATCGTCCATGACGATGCACCCTGGGTGTTCGTCGCCAACTGGAAACAGAACGCGGTGACTTCGGACAAGGTCGAAAACCTGGCGCTGGAGCCCTCCTTCCTGCTCTATCTCGAAGACGTGGTGAAGAACTGAGGGGTTTCGCCCCGCGCTTCGCGCGGGGCGACCCATGCGGGGGGCGCTGCCCCCCGCACCCCCCGAGGTATTTTTTGACCAAAGAAGGGGGACAGGCTTTCTCGAAAGACCGACCCCCGGGGGACGCGCGATGGGTGCCTATATTCTCAAACGTCTGATCTCGGCCATCCCGGTCTTGCTGGGCATCACGGTGATCGTGTTCCTGATCATGGCGATGATCCCGGGCGACCCGGCCACGGCCATTCTGGGCAGCTACGCCACGCCCGACAACGTGGCGAAGCTCAACCGCGATCTCGGTCTCGATAAGCCCCTCGTCACCCGTTATTTCATCTGGCTCGGAAACATCCTCACCGGCGATTTCGGCCGGAGCTTCAGCCTCAACCGTCCGGTGCTCGACGAGATCCTCGAACGGTTCAACGCGACCCTGATCCTCGCCGGGGTCTCTTTCGTGCTGTGCACCCTTCTCGGTATCCTCGCGGGCGTCGTCTCGGCAGCCCGCCAGTACGGGTTCGCCGACAAGGCCATCACCCTGGTCGTATTGATCGGTATTTCGGTACCATCTTTCTTTCTTGGCATGATGATGATCCTCACCTTCGCGGTGAACCTGCGCTGGCTCCCGGTCTCGGGCATGTATGCGATCTACGGCGGCGGCGACCTGCCGGATCTCGCCCGCCACCTGGTGATGCCCGCGCTTGCACTCGCAGTGGTGGCGACCGGCGTGATCGCCAGGCTCAGCCGCTCGGCGATGCTGGAGGTGCTGCGGCAGGACTACATCCGCACCGCGCGCGCCAAGGGGGTGGACGAGCGCCGCGTGATCATGGGCCATGCGCTGCGCGCCGCGATGGTTTCGATCATCCCCGTGCTCGGGATCCAGGCCGGCTTCGTGCTGTCGGGTTCGGTCTATATCGAGATCGTGTTCCAGTGGCCGGGCGTCGGCCGGATGCTGGTCGACGCGATCCTGAAACGCGACATTCTCCTCGTGCAGGGCGGCGTGGTCTTCGTCGCCGCGGCCTATGTCTTCTTCAACATCGCGGTCGATGTGGCCCAGTCCCTGCTCGACCCGAGGATCAAGACGTGAGCCCGTTTCTGAAGCTCCTGTTCCGCAACCGGCTGGCTGCCGTCGGCGCCGTGGTACTCGGGGCGATCGTCCTCGTCGCCCTGGTCACGCCGATCCTGCCGCTGCCCGATCCGGACGTGACGGCCACCGCCGACCGTTTCCAGCGGCCGTTCTCCGAAGGCCACCTGCTCGGCACCGATCACCTTGGCCGCGACCTTCTCTCGCGGCTGCTCTGGGGCACCCGCCTCAGCCTCGCTGTCGGTATCGCCGCAGCCCTGATCGCCGGGACGATCGGCTCGGCGATCGGCATCGTCGCGGGGTATTTCGGCGGGCGGATCGACAACGTCATCATGCGCGGCGTCGATATGCTGATGGCCTTTCCCTACATTCTTCTCGCGCTGGCCATCGTCGCCGCCCTCGGGCCCGGCCTGATGAACGCGCTGATAGCCGTGGCCGCCGTCAACATCCCGTTTTTTGCCCGCAATATCCGCGGCGTCACCGTCGGGCTTGCGGGGCGCGAATTCATCGATGCCGCGCGACTTGCCGGGCTCGGGCATGGACGCATCATCCTGACCGAACTCCTGCCCAATGTGCTCTCGACCATCGTCATCGCGATGTCGACGACGGTGGGCTGGATGATCCTCGAAACCGCCGGGCTTTCGTTCCTCGGCCTCGGGTCGCAACCGCCGGTCGCCGATCTGGGCTCGATGCTCGGCGAAGCGCGCGCGGCGCTCATCACCAGCCCACATACCTCCGTTGTGCCCGGCGTGATGATCTTCTTCATCGTCATGAGCATCAACCTGCTCGGCGACGGGGTGCGCGACGCGCTCGACCCGCGGCTGCGGTCCGGCGCGCTGACACGACCGCGGGCCGTCACACTGGTCGACCGCAAGGGAGCCGTGCCCGAAGCCGATCAGAAGGGCTTGCTCAACATCCAGGAATTGGAGACCCAGTTTCATGTCGGCGACCGGATCTACCGCGCGGTGAACACGGTCTCATTGCACGTGAACCCGGGCGAAGCGCTCGGGATCATCGGCGAATCCGGCTCCGGAAAATCGGTGACCGCGCTCTCCGTCATGGGGCTGGTCGCGTCTCCCCCAGGGATCATCACCGGCGGTGCGGTACGCTATGACGGCGAAGACCTGCTCGCCGCCGACTACCGTAGTCTGCGCGCCAGGCGCGGCAACAATGTGGCCTACATTTTCCAGGATCCCCTCTCGACGCTGCACCCGCTCTACCGGGTGGGCGACCAGCTTGTCGAAGCGATCCAGGCGCATGACCGTCTCCCCGACCCGGCCGCTCGGGCGCGGGCGGTGGAGTTGCTCAAGGCGGTGCGCATTCCCAATGCCGAGGCCCGCGTGCGCGACTACCCGCATCAGATGTCGGGGGGGATGCGCCAGCGCGTCGGCATCGCGATGGCGCTCGCGAACGACCCCGACGTGATCATCGCCGATGAACCCACCACCGCGCTCGACGTCACCGTCCAGGCGCAGGTCTTGTCGCTGCTCGACGACTTGCGCCGTGAACGCGGGCTCGCGATCATCTTCATCACCCACGATTTCGGCGTGGTCGCGCAATTGTGCGACCGGGTCGCCGTGATGTACGGCGGCCGCATCGTCGAACAGGGACCGACCGAGACCATCCTCGCCCACCCCGCGCATCCCTATACCAGGCGGCTCATGGCCTGCGTGCCCGAACTGGGCGGCGGCAAACGGGTGCTCGCTGCCATCCCCGGGCTGCCACCCGTGGTGTCCGACCTGCCGCCGGGCTGCGCTTTTGCGCCGCGCTGCGAAAAGGCCACCGAGAGCTGCCGAGCCGGCGAAATCGCGTTTGGCGGCACGGCATCGCATCAGGTGCGCTGCCTTCATCCCGAGGAGGCGCCGGCATGACGGCTCTCAGGGCGACCGATCTGTCGAAGAGCTTCCCGGTGGGCGGCGGCCTGTTCCGCAAGGCGAGCGTGGTGCGCGCGGTAAGGCCGGTGTCATTCGCGGTCGAGACCGGCGAGACGCTCGGGATCGTCGGCGAGTCGGGTTGCGGCAAGTCCACCCTCGCGCGGATGCTGGTCGGGCTGATCGAGCCCACCACCGGGCAAATCGAGATCGAAGGCAGGCCGCTCGACAATGCCGACCCGGCCGCATTCGGCAGGCTCATCCAGTACGTCTTTCAGGATCCTGTGAGCAGCCTCAACCCGCGCAAGACGATCCGCCAGATCATGGAAGCACCGCTGAAGCGCCTTCACGGGATGGATCGCGCGTCGCGCTCGGCGCGCATCGCCGAGATCTTCGCCAGCGTGAACCTGCGCGAGGAGTTTCTCGACCGCTATCCGCACGAGTTTTCCGGCGGCCAGGCGCAGCGCATCGGCGTGGCGCGCGCCCTCGCGGCAGCGCCGCGGATCATGGTGCTGGACGAACCGGTTTCCGCCCTCGACGTGTCGGTCCAGGCGCAGGTTCTGAACCTGCTTGCCGAGCTGCGTGCCGCCTTCGACCTCACCTACCTTTTCATTTCCCACGATCTCGCCGTGGTCGAAGCGGTGAGCGACCGCATCATGGTGCTTTACTTCGGGTCGGTCGTGGAGATCGGGCCGGCAAGCGACGTGTTCAAAACCCCGCGTCACCCCTATACAAGGTTGCTGGCCGACAGCGCCCCGGTGGTCGGCCGCCCGCTCCGGGCACCGGAGCAGAAGGACAGCGAATTGCCAGATCCACTGAACCCGCCGCCCGGTTGCGCCTTTGCCGGGCGTTGTCCGCGCGCCACCGAGCGCTGTCTGACAGCGGAACCGCAAATGAGATCGTTGGGAGAGCATCAGCTTGCCGCCTGCCACCACCCCCTTGACTGACCCGCACCCTCCGCGCCTGTCGCGCCCGGCGCAGGTGGCCGAGGAGATCAAGGACTGGATCGTCCAGGAGCATTTCGGTGCCGGCGACCGGCTGCCCTCCGAACCGCAGATGATCGAACGCTTCGGCATGGCCAAGGGTACGATCCGCGAAGCCATGCGCATTCTCGAAGCCCAGGGACTGGTCAAGAGCCGCACCGGCCCGGGCGGTGGCACCTTTGTCCACGAGGTCTCGAAAGAGCGCGCGCGGGCGCTGCTTGGAAACTACTTCTACTTCAAGAATCTCACCATCCGCGACATCTATCAGTTGCGCCGGGTGCTGGAGCCGGAACTGGCGGCCCTGCTGGCGGGCAGGCTTTCGGAAGACATCTTGGCCAGCCTCGAAGCGATCATCCGCGAATACGACGCCCCGGCGCAGTCGCTGGAAGAAGAGCGCCTGCAACACGTGGCGTCGCTTCGCTTCCACGCTCTGCTCGCCGAACAGGCCGACAACGCCCTGCTCGGCTTCCTCATCGACTTCATGGTCAACATGCTCTCGGACCTCACGGTGTATCGAAAGCTCTACGAGCCGCGCAACGTCGAGCTCTGGCGCCGCGGCCGTGCGTTCCAGCTCGACCTCGTCCACGCGCTCAGGATCGGCGATCCGGATACCGCCCGTCTCGTCATGCGCGATCACATGGAGACGGCCCAGCGGCTGATGGAAACCCAGGAGGCGGAAATGCAGCGCAGGTTCATCTCGGAATAGCCCGGCGAGGTTTCGGCCCGCAACGGTCGGACGGCGCGGCGCAGCCGCCGCGGTCCCGGGGCGAGCCGACGCCGGCGGCCCGCCGCTACCGGGCCGCGCCTCGGAACGAAAGGCCGCGGCGTCCGAGCGCGCTGAGCCCGACGGCGACCAGAATGATCGCGCCGACCAGGACTTCGCGCACATAGCTGTCGACCCGCATCTGGGTGAGCCCGTTGTCGAGCACCCCGAGCACGACGACGCCGGCGAGCGTGGCAAGGACCTTGGGTTGGCCATCACGGGTCAGGGTCATCCCGAGAAACACCGCCGCAATCGCCGTGAGCATCAGACCGTCGCCCTGGGTCGGATTGGCCGAGGCGACGCGGCTTGCGTACATCAGCCCGGCCAGCGCGCCACCAACACCGGTGAAGGCGAAGGCCGACAGTCGCAGCCCAGCGACCGGCAGTCCGGCGAGCCGCGCGGCTTCGGTATTGCCGCCGATCGCATAGAGCCGACGGCCATAGCTCGTCTGCTCGAGCACGATCCAGATGACCAGGATCACCGCAGCCGCGACCAGCGTGAGGTTGGGCAGGACCAGGGCGCGCTCGCCCGCAGTCGCGATCTGTGGACCGCCACGGGCGAAATCTCCGAAAGCAGCGGGGATGTCGCGACCGAAGATGGTGCGCCCATCGGAGACCACGAAAGCCAGTCCGCTGAAGATCGTCAGCGTGGCCAGGGTTGCGACGAACGGCAGAATCCCGACGAGACTGACGATCACGCCGTTGAACACGCCACCTGCGAGCCCGACGGCGAGCGCCGCGACAAGGGCTGCGGAGATCGGCCAGTCCCATGTGAACAGCGTGGCAGCTACGACGCCGGCAAGCGACGCCATCGCGCCGACCGAGAGATCGAAATCGCCCATGACCATGACCACCGTCATGCTCGCCGCGACCACCGCAAGCATGCTCACCTGCTGGCTGATGTTGAGCCAGTTGCGCAGGGTGAGAAAGGTGTCGGGCAGGTTGATCGCGAAAAACGCCACCACGCCAACCATTCCGATCAGACCGCCGAACCGCCGGATCGTCCGCATCATGCTGCCTGCTCCTCATCCGAAGTGTGATAGAACCGGGCGAGCAGCCCGGCCTCGGTGAGGCCCTCGGCGGCGACGATCTCGGCGAGTTTGCCGTCGCGCATCACCGCAATGCGGTCGGACAGGCCGAGAAGCTCCGGCAGGTCCGATGACGCCATGACAACGGCGAGGCCCCGATCCGTCATTTGGCGGATGATCCGGTAGAGCTCGAAACGCGCGCCGATGTCGACCCCGCGCGTGGGTTCATCGAGGAGCAGTACCCGCGGCTTTCCCCCGAGCGCCCGGGCAAACAGCACCTTCTGCTGGTTGCCGCCCGACAATTCCTCGCAGGCCTGCGCCACCGACGCGGCCTTGAGCCGGACCTGCTCGCCCAGGTCCCGCGCGACACGCCGCTGGCCCCGATGGTCGATGAAGACCCCTGCGCGCGCGAGATCCCCGAGATGCGGCAGCACGATGTTCTCGGCGATCGCCCGGCGCAGCATAAGCCCCTGCGACCGCCGCTCCCGTGGCACGTAACCGATGCCAGCGGCCCACACCCGGGCCGGGCTGCGACCCAGGGGCCGGCTGTCGAGCCGAGCGCGCCCGGTGCGGCCGGGCGCCTCGCCCAAAAGTGCGCGCAGCAGCGCCCCGCGCCCCGACCCCGCGATACCGGCCACGCCCAATACCTCGCCTGCACGCAGCTCGAAACTCGCCCCCCGCAGTGCGCCCGCCCGCAGCGCCTCGACCTCGAGCACGATTTTCCCGGGTGTGCCGGCGCCCAGACGCGGCGGGAACAATCCGCTCAGGTCGCGCCCGGTCATCTCTTCGATGATCCGCGCCTGCCCCGTCTCGGCGAGTGGCCGGGTCGAGACCTGCCGTCCATCGCGCAACACGGTCACCCGGTCGGCCAGCCGCAGCACCTCGGGCATCCGGTGCGAGACATAGAGCACGCCGGCCCCCTGCCCGACCAGCTCGCCGATCACGCCGAACAACCGTTCCGATTCCTCGTTGGTCAGGGCCGCGGTCGGTTCGTCCATCACGTATAGCCAGGCCGGAGCGGTGTCGCCGCCGACAAGAGTACCGGCGATCCGCACCAGCATCTGGTCGCCGGCACTGAGCTCCGACATCGGCGCAGACGGCGTGAGTCGGCCAAGCCCGAGCCTCGACAGCGCCGCCGCCGCGGCCCGATTCAGTGCGCGCCAATGCACCAGGCCCATCCTGCGCGGATAGGCGCGATCCAGAAACATGTTCTCAGCCACCGACAACCCGCGCACGGCGTGGAGCTCCTGGTGGATGAACCGCAATCCCGCCGCGCGCATCGCGCCCGGGTTTCCAGGGTCGAGCGGCTTTCCGTCGAGCATCAGGCGACCGCCGTCGGGCCGGTCGAGACCGGCGAGGAGGCGGATCAGCGTCGATTTCCCGGCGCCGTTCTCACCCATCAGCGCATGGACCTCGCCCGAGCGAAGGGAAACGCTGACATCGTCGAGCGCCTGTACCGCGCCGAACCGGCGGCTCACGTTCTTTAGGTCGAGGTCCGGCATGATACGGCAGTCGGGGCGCCGACCCAGCGGCGCCCCGGTCGCCTACTCCGCGTTGACGTTGGCAGCGGTGATGAGGGTGGTGGGCACGTAGATCACCCGCTGAACCAGGGTGTCGCCGGCCAGCAGCCGGGCCACGGTGTCCGCGGTCGTGCGCCCGATGCCGTCGAAGTCCTGCGCAACCGAGGCTTCGAAGTTGCCGCCAGCGGCAATGGCCTCGCGAGCCTGCGGATTGGCGTCGATCCCGGTGATGACGATGCCCTCACCGCTGCGCCCCGCCGCCTCGATCGCCTGCAGGGCGCCGAGGGCCGGCTGGTCCCAGGCCGCCCAGATGGCGGCGATGCTGCCGGGTTCGGGGTTCGCCGCGAGCAGGGCCTCGATCTGGGCACGGCTGTCGGCAATGCCGCCGTCGCTGACATCGGGAGTGATCCGGTCGACCACTTCGATATCGGGGAAGTTGCCGAAGACCGCGTCGGCGATCACGCCACGCACCTGCACGGGCGGGAAAGGATCGAAGGTGAACATCACCACCTTGCCGGCGCCGCCGATCCGGTTGGCCACGTATACGGCAGTCTCGGCGGCCATCGCGTAGCCGTTCGATGTGATGTTCGCCGCCACCAGCGGATCGCTGCCCGCGTCCATGCCCACCACCGGAATCCCGGCGTCCGCGGCCGTGCTCAATCCGGCGCCGATCTGCGCCGGATCGACGTTGATCACGATGGCGTCGACTCCCTGGGTGACGACATCTTCGATCCGGCTGATGACCGCGGCGACATCGCCCGCCGTGTCGATCACGTTGACCGTCCAGCCCAGCGCCTCGGCACGGGTCTCGAAGCCATCGACGTAGAACTGTGTGCCGGGCTGAGCGAGATAGGGAGTGATCACCGCCACCTCCTGCGCATGCGCCGGCGCGCCCAACCCGACCGCAACGGCGGCGGCTGTCAGCACTGCTTTCAAAGCCATGATGATTCTCCCTGTGGTCTCGTTTTTTCTTCGTGTATCTTTGGCATTAGCCTCGACGCCCGTCAAACACCCCTTGCCGAAGGAGAGCTCCATGCCGCCGACCGGTTCCGGCCCCGTCTTCATCGGCATTGATGTCGGGACGGGTTCCGTCAAGGCCATCATGGGCGGCGCCGGCGGCGTCCAGCACGACAGCTATTCCGGCCGCCACGACACGGCGCGCCCCTCTGCCGGCGCAGCCGAACAGGATCCGGTGGGCTGGATGCGGCATGTCGAGGCGGCACTCGCGCGCTTCGCAACGCATCCGCTGGCCGGCGACGTGGTTGCGATCGGCGTGACCTCTCAGGTCAACACCCACGTCTTCTGCGACGCAGCGCTCGCACCGTTGCACCCCGCGATCACCTGGCAGGACACCCGCCCGGCAGCCGAGGCCGGCCGCCTCGATGCGACCATCGGCACGGCGGAGAAGACCGCGGCACTCGGCGCGCCCATCCCGATCGATGCGAGCCACGCGCTGGCCCGCATGGTGTGGATGGCGCACACCCATCCGCAGGTCTGGGCGTCCACGGTCCACGTGATGCTGCCGAAGGACTTCGTGATCGCGCGTCTCACAGGGCAGTGCTGGGCCGATCCGATTTCGGCCGTGGGTTTGGCGGGCGAGGATCTCCGATATGCCCCGGCGATCCTCGATCTCTTTGCCCGCGCGGACGAAGTCTTGCCACCGTTGCGAGATCCGCTCGACGGCGCCGGTATCGTCTTGCCGGGCAAACCATTCGCCGGGGTTCCCGTTGCCACCGGGACGATGGATGCCTGGGCCGGGATGTTCGGTCTCGGCGTCGCCACCGAAGGCGAGGCGATCTATCTCTCCGGAACCAGCGATGTGCTTGGATTGATTTCCAGCGACCGCCCCGGTGCGGCGGGTGTCATCACCTTCCCCGACTGGCGCGGCATCACCCTTCATGCCGGCCCGACCCAGTCGGGGGGCGCCTCTCTCGCCTGGCTGGCGCGGCTTCTCGGTCAGGATATTGCCGCGCTCGGGCATCTGGCCAGCGCGGCGCACATCACCCGCCAGAGCCCCGTGTTCCTGCCGCATCTGGAAGGCGAACGGGCCCCTTTGTGGGATGCGCGTTCGCGCGGCGCCTTCGCCGGCATGACCAGCGCCACCGGGCCCGAGGAGCTCGCCGCCTGCGTCATGGAGGGAGTTGCCTTCTCGGCCCGCCTCGCGCTCGAAGCCATCGAGCGCAGCGGCAACAGGCAGGTGCGCAAACTCCGGCATGGTGGCGGCGGGGCCGTCTCCGATACCTGGTGTCAGATCCGGGCGAACGCGCTGGGGCGCAAGCTTGAGCGCGTGGCGGTGAAAGAAGTGGGCGCGATGGGCGCTCTCGTCATCGCCGCCACCGCCGCAGGCGAGGTCGGAGATATCGCCATCGCGGCACAGGGTCTGGTTGCGACAGACCGCGTGTTCGACTTCGATCCGGACCAGAGCGCCCTGGCCGATGAACGTTTCGAGGCGTTCCAGGAATTGTACCGCGCGCTCGGCCCGGTGAATGCCGTGTTGCAGGCAGGGTAACGCCAGCGTTCGTCTCGGGTCGCGGGGCCGGCCCCGACCATTTCGCGATGTACCGCCGGAATGGCCTTTGACCCCGGAGACGGTTGTTTCCTGAATTTTTTCAACGTCTTATGAACATTCCCCCTGCCCGCCCCGCGTATTCACGCGACGGCACGCCGATGCGCCTCGCAAGCGCGAGCGCGTTCCCTCTCACGCCCCCTGTCTGTTGAAACAGTGCGATACAGACGTTGCGGAAAAGAACCCGTCCCCGCCAGGGTTCGGAGCCCGTGTGGGCGCGACGATCCGCTCCGCCTGGACGTCAAACTGAACATTTGCCCGGGCGTTCGATGAGCCCGCGCGTCATGGACAGGAGCCTTCACCGTGCCACAGAATGCCATCGGCTGCGACCTCGCACCCGGTTGGATCGATACCCATGCCCTGCCGTCCGGCGCGACGCCGCGGATCGGGAACACCAAATGCGAACTCGTCAGATGCGTCGCTGCGCTGCCCGAGGATGTGCTCGTCGTCTTCGAAGCGATCAGCGGTCGCGGCGGCAGGCCGATCGCCGCACTCGCTGCGCTTCGAAACCGCATGCTTCCCGGCGGAAAGGCTCCCAAGATCATCCCGATAGCCGTCGCGCGCCAACTCCTCGTCGTCCTCAACGCCGTGATCCGAGACAACCGGCCTTTCAGGCCCGGGTGGACAGCACTGTCGCCCCGGAAGAGTTCCGCACCGGTTTCCGTCCCTGGACGCGGGCCGAAATGGCGGCGGCGTGAGACAGGCCCGGGAGATCGCCACGAAGATGCAGTGGTTTGAGGCCCCTGTCGGGCGAGAGATCGGGCGCGTCGCTCCCCGGGGCGATGTCGTAACGCCCCGGGGAGCCGCCTTGTTGCGCCGGCCCGCAAACCGTCAGCGCGGCACGCAGAGGAGATTGCCGACCTGTTTGACCTGGACCTGGCCGGCCAGCGCTTTCGCCTCAGCCCTGGTGACCGAGCGGTACCCGGCCGGGCAGCGCTGGACATTTGCCGGCGGTTTGGAGCAGATCAGGGTCCGGCCACCACCCTGTACCTGGGTGATCTGGTGCCCCTGCCCGATGAGAACCGGCACCATCACCGGGTTGCGGACCGGGCGCCAGCCTGCCGGACATTGCAGGGTCTGCTGACTGCCGGCCGGGTCCTGCTGCGGCTCGACATCCTGTGGCTGGGTCCGTGGCGGTTGTGTCTGTGGCGGCTGCGTCTGCGGCGGTGGCGCCGGGGTCACCGGTGCGACCAGTGGCACCTCGCTGCAGGCCCTGTCGTTCGCCGGATCGGCATCGCCCGGCACCTCGAGCCCCAACAGACGCTCCAGCACCACCCGGTCAATCGCGCCCGTTTCCGGCACACCGGCCTGGCGCTGGAAAGCGCGCAGTGCCGCTTGCGTCCGCGGTCCGGCGATGCCGTCTGCGGCCCCGGCATCGAAGCCCGCGGCATTGAGCGCGGCCTGGACATCGCGCACCGAAACCGGTTCGGCCCAGGCCAGTTCAGCGCAGTTGGTCAGCACCCCTTGGGCCCCGGCGCCGGTTGTGAATGTCAGGCTGAGCCAGCGCGTCTCACCCGGTGCCAGAGCGGCATCGGCAAGCGTGCAGCGCGTCTGCGTCCCGCCACCGGTGCAGCGCCAATCCGCCGGGGCATATGCGCTCAAGCGCCCCCAATCCTCCGACAGCGTGTCGGCGATGGTGACCGTGCCGGCATAGGGCGTCGTGCCGACATTGCTCACGCTCAGCGAGAAGGCGCATTGCGCGCCCGGGTTGCAGCTGCCCTGACTGGCCGTTTTGGCCAGCGCGAGGTCGGGCAGGTCCGGCGTCGGCGGGTCGACGATGTCGATCGGCGCGGTGTCTTCGTCGTTGTCGGGATTGGCGTCGGCCAGCGCGGGGTCGACCCAGATGATCGCCTTGTGGTGCTGGACGACATCGGGGCCGAAATCCGCCGGGATGTCGAGGGTGATGTCGACAACCGACCGTTCGCCGGGATCGAAGTGCAGGCCCGAACCGAGGCACTGGTATTCGGCCTCACCCGCAGCGCACAGCAGGGTCCCGTCGGCGCTGGCGACCGACAGCACCGAGACGGCCGGGTCGAAATCGCCGGAGAACCCGACCGGCCCGTCGAATGGCGCCTTGCCAAAGTTCTCGACCCAGGCATGGACCGCCGTGCAGGCCGTGCCGCGGGTGCATTCGGTCTGGCTGCGCACGCCGAGATCGAAGTCGATCGGCGCCGGGTCGACGATGGCGACGTCCAGGCACGACAGGTTGTTGCGGTCGTCGCGGTCGCCCGCCGGGTTTTCGGCCCGCGGGAACAGCGCGGACCAGAGCGCATCGTCGATGCCCGCACCCGGCGGCAGGCCCTCTGCCGCGCGGAAATCGGCGATCGCCGTGATTGTCGCATCGTCCAGAACGTTGGTGATCTCGAGGTCGAACCCGGCCCGGTTGAGCCCGGTCTGCGCCAGACCAACGGATCTGGCAACGTCGCCTGCGTTCGGGAACACGAGCCCGGCGCAGTTCTGGCTTTCGCCCACCGGCGTGTCGAAGCCGACCGGCCAGGTGATCGAGAACCCGACCCTGTCGCCCGCATCCAGACCGTCGCCGGTCAGAGTGCACAGAAGCGAGCTGTCGGTCAGGGTGTCGCACTGCCAGATTCCGGGATCGACGGTGGCGTCACCGGCACCGAAGACCTCGACCCAGGTATCCCCGAGCCAGAGCGTGCCGCTGAACGGGTCGGGGCCGTGATTGACGATGGTGACGCCGAAGACGCAATCCTCACCGCGCAAGCAGGTGGCCGGTCCGGCCTTGATAACCTCGAAATCCAGGTCGCTGTCGAAGACGACATAGTCGTCGCGGTCGAACGCGATCGGCACACAGGCGGTGTAGTCTGTCTCGACCAGGCCGCCGTCGGGCAGGGCGAGCTCTTCCCAGGCCAGATGGGCGCAGTTTTCCAGGATCGAGACCTCCACCCCGGCTGCAGGCAGCAGATCCGCCGGCCACAGGAACCCGATCCGGGCGGAGTAGGTTTCGCCCGGGTCCAGCACCTCGGCCCCGTCCGCGTTGAACACGCAGTCGGCCCTGCCGTCGCCGTCGGGCGTGCAGATCGCGCCCACCACCTCGACCGGGGCCAGGGGCGGCTCGAGCCAGGTCACCGACACCACGTCGCGGACCCCGATGGGCCCGGCAACGGGGACCGCTCCGGTGTTTTCGACGGCAATGTCAAAGGCGCAATGCGCCCCCGGGAAGCAGCCGTCGTCGGCCAGGGTCTTGGTGATCCGCAAGGCCGGCCGAAGCGGCACGACCTCGACCCTGAGCGGCACGATGACATGATCCTGATCGTTGCTGGCATCGGCATCGCCGGTCCAGCTCAGATACGGCCATTCGAGCGAGACGTAGTTGCGCAGTTCGAGGTGCCCCGGCTCCTCGGGCACCACCGTGACGATGCGGAAGGTGCGGCTTTCGCCCGCCGCAAGGGTAATGTCCGGCGCCGGGGATCCGCCGATGGCACAATGCCAACGGTCATCGGATCCCAGCGGGCAGTCCAGATCGGGACTGAGCGAGGTCAGCGCGTCGGCCCGGGTCATCGGCCCGGGCACGCCAGGATCCTGGGTTCCGGCGTATTCGCTGAAGATCAGCCGGCCGGTGTAGGGGATTGTGCTGGCGTTGGTGACGGTGACCTCGAATTCGCATTCTGCGCCACGCTCGCACCAGTCGCTCAGGGCCGCTTTCTCGATCTGCAGGTCGCGTTGATGCACCTCCATGATCGCGACCGTGTCACAGGCGAGATCGTCGCCCGGGTCATCGTCGCCAGCGACCCAGTCCATCTCACCCCAGTCGACGTCGGCACAGTTGCGCAGCTCGGTGATCCCGGAGTCCGGCGACCGCAAATCGTCCGGCCAGGTGAAGCCGACCCGGAACGTGAAGCTGTCGCCCGGCTCGAACGGATCGCCCGGAATCGGCGTGAAGGTGCATCTCACCTCGCCGCCCGTCGGGTCGCCGCAGCCGATGGCCACGGCGCCGTCGATGAAGCGCAGGTCCAGCGGCACGTCTACCCGGCCGCCGCCGGCCCACATCTCGTCGGCAAAGTCCCGGATTGCCATCGGCTCGGTGATCGAGATGTGGCCGACATTGGTAACGGTGATCAGGAAGTCGCAGAAATCGCCAGGTCCACAGCCGCCGTCGCGTTCCTTCTCGATGCCGAGCGAGATCGGCTTGATGAGGTCGACAAAGGCGTCGTCTTCGTCGTTCGTCGGATCGTCGCTGGGATGGTGCTCCATGTCGTCCCAAACGAATCCGACCCAGTTCGAGAACCAGCGCCCGTCCCGGTAGGCCGCATCTTCGGGGATCAGGGCGTCGATCCAGAAGGTCCGGCTGTCGCCCGGGGCGAGGGTCACGATCGCGCCCGCGCCATCGACGTGGCAGGCGGCCCAGTCACAGACCAGATCCGGCGACGTGGCGACGACGGCGTCCCAGAAGATGTCGTGAAACTCGGAATTGAGATGATCCCGCAGCACGATCGGCCCGACATAGGCGGTATCGCCGTGGTTGGTGACCTCGATATGGAAACGGCAGACCTCGCCGACCGCGCAGACCGGCTCGGCGGCGGTCTTCTCGACCCCGAGGTCGATGCGCAGCAGCGGCTCGCCGGGCACGATGAACGCGGCGCAGCTCTCGTCGTTGGTCGGATCGGCGTCGCCGGGCATGCCGGCCCCGTCCGGATAGAGCGCGGCCAGCAACGCGTCGTCGATGCCCCCCGGGGGCATTGCGTTGGCGGCGCGGAAGACATCGATCGCCGCCTGAGTGTCGGCGTCGTAGACCGGGTCGGGTACTTCGGTGAAAACCCCCTCCCGGGCGAGCGCCAGCTCGGTGTAGTAGATCCGCGCCTCGGGGACCGCGTCCCACACCGTCGCCGGCCATTCCACGATGGCGCAGTTCATGCCGGCGAAATCGTCCTCCGGCACCACGAAGTCCGCCCCCGGCTCGCGGATTTCGAACGTGAGACCGAGGATCACGCCGGCGCCCGGGCCTAGGACGAGCCGGTCATGGGTGCATTTCCACGATTCGGCCCAGAGCGCGTCGCAGGTCCAGCCCGCCGACCAGGCGACCAGGTCCATGACGACCTCGGATTCGAACGGAATGAAGTCGCCGACCAGGATCGGCGCGTCCCAGATGCCCGGACCGTTGTTGGTGACGGTCACCCGGAAGTGGCATTCACCGCCCCAGTCACAGACCGTGTCGCCGACCTTCTCGATCCCGAGTTCCGGATCGTCTTCGCCGAATTCGTCGCCCGGGGGGAGATCGCCCGGCGGATAGGCCGGCGGATACCAGGGATTGTAGCCGCCAGATGGGGCGGGCTGGAGCACGGCGATGTCGCCGATCCAGGTCGCACCGTTGCCGGGCTCCGCCCCGAGGTCGGTGTCGATCATGTAGCTGGCATCGGGTCCGGTCGGCGGGGTCGCCGGGCCGGTCGCGGGATAGGGCGCGAAGGCCGCGGCCGGCGCGACCTCTCCGGCCAGATCCGAGCTGCCGCCCTGCAACCCGTGCACGGGGTCCGTATCGGTCAGTGCGCCGGCGCCGTGGCGGCAGGGGCCCTCGGGCAGGCAAAGCCCATCGCCGGTCATCCAGACAAACCCGTCCGTCTGCGCGGGGTCGAGCGCCCCCGAGACGTCATAACCGGCGCCGAAGGCAACGCCACCGGCCGCAGCGGCCCGAATGTAGGGCTGGCCTTGCCCCGCGCGATCGGCATAGCCGACGTCGTAGCGCCCGTCGGGCTGCCAGGCTCCGTCCACCGCAAGGACATAGCGCAGGACCCGCGCTTCGAACGGGGTGGCGAAAGCGTCGGGCGTGTCCAGGCCCAGGTTGCGAATACCGCCGCGCTCGGCGAGGAGCATCACCGCCCGGTCGCCATGGTTGGGGAAGGTGATATCGGTCACCGGACGGCTCGGTCCGGCAGCGCCGTCCGGGTCGGAGAACCCGGGCAGGATGAACTCACGGCGTACCTCGGACGGATCAAAATCTCCGCCATCGGTCAGGCCGACCGACCAGACGGAGTTCCGGGCATCAGGGCTCAAGGGATCGAAGTCCGGCGCTCCGAAGCCTTCGCTGCCCCAGATCGCGTAGTAAAGGCGGCTCTGCCCGGTCGTGGGATCGGTGCGCACGTCGAGGCCCCAGACCCGGCGCCGGAAATCCGCCAGGTTCCAACATGTTGGATCGGCAGAGAAATCCCCAGTTTCACAGGTAGCGATCCGGGCTGCGCTGGCGCTGTCGAACGCCTTAGGCATCAACGAACCGCGCGAACCGGTCGCCGCGTCGAGGAAATTGACGCGTCCCTGCATACCGTGGTCGTAGCGGCCGAGGTCGAACCCGTCGGCAAGGCGCAACCGGTGGATCATCCCGGTTTCCAGGTCCGACACGAAGAACTGCATATGCTGGTCGTCATAGGCGATGTTGCCCAGTGCCGCCCCGCTGTTGGGGCGCCCGTCCAACGTGATCCGGGCAAAGACCTCGGGCGCATATCCATTGCGCGCCGTCAGCCGGTAGACCGTGCCGGGCCCGCCGTCGGCGCCCCACATGCCGGACATCCAGGCCGTGTTGCCGGCGGTGCGGTGCAGGCCGAATGCCGCGGTCGCGGTTGCGTAGACATTGGGCTCAAGAGCATTGTCGATTGCCACGCCGAAGATCTGGCCCGTCTGTGCGGCGCGAACGCTGAACAGCTCTTCAGGGTACTGCCACTGCGCCCCGGTCGGGGTCCTCATCGGCTGGCTCAGGTCCAGCGCCCGCCCGGTGATTCCGTCGGGGTCGATCACCGTCCTGGTCGCGCCCGCGGCATCGACGGTCTCCATCTGGCCGGAAAAGCCGGTGACGAACCCGGCCCCCGCGGGAAGACCATCCTGCCCGAAAACGGGGGTCGAGGCGATCAGGGCAGCAGCAATCCCTCGGGCAAGAAATCCGGATGCCGATTGTACGAGCGAGGAAAGCTCACGAGCGCGTCGGGGAAGCATGGCCAGTCCTCCACTATGCGGTGATTGCTCACTCATTTCAGCCGGCATCAATGGGCGCTGTCAATGATCGGGATCAAACCCCGAATGACGTGATCGGACGGGCTTTCCCATACTCGAGAGAAGCGAGGGGTCTGCCTGCCCGGGCGTTATCGGATCGAAAACCCGGCCGAAGGCTTCCGGTGCTGCCCCGACATCGCACCCCGCTTGCGCCGGGATCCCGATGCGCTCAAGCCAGCGCATCGACCGGGCCACGCGGGTCCGTCCAGCTCGGCGCTGGAGCCACTCCGGGATGGGTGATCGCGCCGGTTGCCCGTCCGCGGTGCGCGGGCTGTCCGTCCACCGGACCGACACAGGCGCCCCTGGCACCCGGCGCGCGCCGGTCGATGTGAACCGGCGTGAGAACCGCCATTCCGTGGCGGCCGATGGGCGACTGTCTGATTGAAAGCCATCCCAAATGAAAACCTGACCCATTCTGGGTTCATGGCCGGGATGGCGGAACTCGAAATCAAGTCCCTGATATTGCATGACTTTGACCGAGCGCCATAGGAAACGGCGTCAAGCAGCCTGCGAACGGAAATGAAAAGCGAAGCCACTGGTGCCCGATTGGATTGACTGCCCTTTGCCATCGTAAATGCTCGTCCCTGTCTGTGCTTCGCGGCCGAGACGACGTGGCGGTTCGAGCCATGCACGGGCAATTTCACTGGTCACTGGACCGCCCCGTTGTTGCCGCCCACAGCGATTGCGACGCCGTCCTTGGTTGGTTCGCTGATATGGCGCCATTCCCGCACCCTATTGCCTCTCGCCGCCATTGTTTCGAGCTTTCACGCGAACGACCGTCAAACTGCCGTGCGGCCGCGACGGCCACCCCGCTACACCTCCACCTGGGACATGACCCGGCCGGGGAAACGCCGCGCGCGAAACGGAAAGCAAGGGCAACCAGGGAGCGTCGCGCTTCGATTGACATCGGCTGCGTGCCACGGGAGGATCGGCCGTCCGGGCATCTTGGCTGGACCTGCGGTTGCGGCCTCGATCCGACCCGACCCCGCGCCGGCAGATCGGAAATTTCCGGGCATCGGGAAGGACGGTATACGGCAGAGCGCAGTATCGTGATCACCGGCGCAGGGAGTGGCATCGGCCGGGAAACCGCACGGCTGTTTCTGGCCGAGGGCCGGGATGTCGCGTTGATCGGCCGACGTGAGGATGCGCTGCACGAGACCGCGGCCGGAAACGCTTGCGCACTTGTCCTGCCCTGTGACGTCACCGTTCCAGACGCCGTCGACGCCGCTTTCGCCACCGCCGCGGACAGGTTCGCCGGCCTCGACGGGCTGTTCAACAACGCCGGCACAAATGTCCCCGCCAAGACCATCGACGAGATCGAGGCGGCGGAATGGCGCCAGGTCTGCGACGTCAACATGTCCGGCATATTTTTTTGCGCCCGCGCCGCGTTCCGGCACATGCGCCGGCAGGCGCCGCAGGGCGGGCGGATCATCAACTACGGATCGGTCTCGGCCCAGGTGCCGCGGCCGGGTTCCGTCCCCTACACGATGTCGAAACACGCGGTGACGGGGCTGACCAAATGCCTGGCCCTCGACAGGCGCAGCTTCGGCATCGCCTGCGGGCAGATCGACATCGGCAACGCGCTGACCTCGATGGCCCAGCGGATGACGACGGGGGTGATCCAGCCCGACGGATCGACGAAGGTCGAGCCGGTGCCGGCCACCGCCACGGTCGTCTCGCGCAGCCGGTTCGGCAGGCTGGTGATCTTCGTCTCCATAGCCGGCCCCGGCCGCGGCGGGTCTCGGCCGATGCTGTCGTAGACCACGTGGTGATGGGCCCCATCGTACAGATGACGCACCGAGGCGAGCGCTTCCATCGCCGCCTCGCGGCGCGGCGCGGCGAGGCGAGGGGCCGTTGGTCTCCTTGACGACGAAGACGTCCTCTGCCGGCGGCTCAGCGCGGCCGGTGGAGGCGGACAGCCTCGGCGTGAAGCATCTGCCGCCAGGCCGGAAGCAGGCGCTCTTCGACCGCGCGGTAGAACTCCTCCTCCATGCCGGGCTTGATCCGGCCGGTGAAGATCGCGCTGCGGGTGTACATCGCCCGCGCCTCAGACGACCGGCGCGAAGCTGTGCGCAGTAGTCACGTGGTGGTGCACCTTGCCGTCGAAATGCCGCGCCAGCACCGCCTCAGTGGCTGCCCGGCTGGCCATGCGCTTCGGGCTGGACATGAAAGTATCGACCGCCGCCAGATCGGCGTAGTCGATCGCCAGGATCAGCGGGTAGTCCGGCGCGCCGTCGTCGCGCCGCTCGGCAAAACAGACCCGGAGGTCGAGCGCGCCGGGAAAGTCCTGCCAGGTGGGCACCATCTCGGCGAGCACATCGGCGCGAAACGCGTCTTCGTAGCCCTCGCGGACGGTGCCGTCAAACAAGGCCTATCGGGTGATCATTGGAACTTGCTCCGGTCTGGGCCGCGGAAGAATTCCATCAGCGCCGCCTGGTCTTCACCGCCGAGCCCGGCCGCCGTCAGCATCCGGTGCACCTCGGCCGCAATCGCGGTAAGCGGCATCGCGGTGTGGGTGGCGCGGGCGAGATCCTGCGCGCCGTCGAGGTATCTCACCATGTTGTCGATCCGCCCGGTGCGGCGGCAGTCGCGCGCCACGAAACGCGGCATGTATTCCTGCAGGATCGCGCTGTCGGCGCGGCCGCCGCGGAGCGCCTCGGGGGTCTTCGCGGCGACGACGCCGGCATCCTCGGCGAGCGCCGTGGCCTCGGCGACGCCGGGAAACTGGATCCCGCACAGGCCCTGGTTGATGATCTTGGTCGCCTGCCCCATTTGGGTGAAGTTGGTGGCAACGTCTGCCAGCAGCACCCGGGCGTCGGCCACGTCCTGCGTCTCGCCGCCGGCCATCAGCGTGAGCTGGCCAAGGAGCGCTTTCGGCGCCCCGCCCGAAAGCGGGCTATCGACCCACCGAAGCCCTGCTTGCGCCGCGCGCGCGGACAGCGCCCGGGTGGCCGCGGGGTCGATCGAGGACATGTCGATGACGAGCGTGCCGGGCCGCGCGCCTTCGGCCACGCCACCCGGACCGAACACCGCCCGCTCGATGATCCCGGCCGAATTGAGCGAGGTGATCACGTAATCCGCCTTCGTCGCGGCGGCCGCCGCTCTGGCCGCCGCATGTGCGCCCTTCTCGACCAGCCCGGCGACGCGCGCCGTGTCGAGATCGAAGACCGCGAGATCATGGCCGACCTCGCACAGGCGGGTGCCGATCGCACCGCCGATCGCACCGCCCATCGCACCGGCCCCGACCGGGGCCTGGGGGATATCATCCGTCGCCTGCGATCAGCCGGT
>SWCD01023981.1_pt1 | contig 86569 bp, 112 predicted proteins | sample 4693011 | NCBI WGS metagenome assembly SWCD01 (sample SAMN10267278, study PRJNA491770) | bioreactor metagenome | isolation source: DHS bioreactor inoculated with marine | place: Japan: Omine Ridge, Nankai Trough | reverse complement strand
GATACTCGTAAAAGTTACGACCTTCACGCAGTACTCGTAAAACCTACAACCTAAAGTACCTCCACAATTCACTGTTTATAGGGGATCAGAAATACTCGTAAAAGTTACGACCTTCACGCAGTACTCGTAAAATCTACGACCTAAAGCATCCCCTCAGCTCACTGTTTGCAGGGGAATACAGATACTCGTAAAAGTTACGACCTAAAGCACCTCCACAATTCACTGTTTATAGGGGATTATAGTTACTCGTAAAACCTACGACCTAAAGTACCTCCACAATTCACTGTTTATAGGGGATCACAGATACTCGTAAAAGTTACGACCTAATCTTACAAGGCCCTGTTATATGTGAGTTAACAGCTGATCGTTAAAACACGACCTTCAGTATTAAACCACAAAAAAAGCTACGACCTAAGCATTTTGAGAACCTATAAACATTTTGAAAAACCCACACGTAATAGTTACGACCTTCACAGATCAGTAGCCCCTTTCTACGGAAGATCTATTCATATAATTGGCAGACATCGTGGAACTCTACAGAAGCATTTAGAGGAATTGAAGCGATAACCGGATATTGGCTAAAGCCGGTTATAGTGAAATGATTTATTTATTTCTTACGGAATATATGAGACTGTTATCTTCAGTACATGTATGTCATAGATATTTAACAGTTTTTAGTCGGGTGTAAAAAGATATCCACAAGCGAGGAGGGTGCACTCGTAAAACCTACGACTCACACAAATAAACAACTCGTAAATCCTACGACCTTATTCAACTTATACACGTAAAAGGTACGACCTATGTGGATATGCTACGTAAAAGCTACGACCTTATGCTCAGTAAGTTATTGATGTAAATGAAAATATGGGCTCAGTAAATATCCTTAATAGATCTTGTTGTATTGTTATCTTAAAAGAATATTATGAATGTCCTTGTTTTCCATAACTCACATTCAACATCAATAACTTTAGATAAAAAAAGCTAAACCTTATCAACCCCTGGTTATCCATGGATGTACTCTATCTACATCACCTATATCGTTCAAGATTAAGGGAAACGATAAAATACTATTCTCATGGTAAATCTGGCCACTTTGTACCGCGATGCATAATTTCCAAGATAGACTTCTCTGGATCATCTGAATTAAAAAAACCCCAATAATTCTTAGTATGTGGAGTTTTTAGCCGATTATGAATATTACCGACATCGAGACATTGTATGAATGCGTGGATTCTACCGTCAGGTCCCATTGCCTTGATAAGTAAACACCGGTCGTCCTCGCTATCGAAAATCATATTTTCATGATCATTGATCAAATACATATTTTCCACCTTGATTAAGTCGCTTTATTATCTAAGCACTGCTGAATTATACCCAGTGATTCCGTAAGTCTTGCATCTTTTGCTGTAAAGCGTAATATCCGCCAGCCATTCAAAGTGAGCAAGTTTTGACGTTCACGATCCCGTTGGAATTTATCCTTATGTGAATGAGCCGTGTGGCCATCCAGTTCGATTGCGAGTTTATGAGTAGGAAAGGCGATATCTATCTGAAATTTCCTACCAGGTATCGCACCCTCTAATTCCCAGACACATTCTGGCCAGTACACCTGGCAGCACTCAAAAAGTACTCTTTGAGGCGATTTTGTCTTTGATCGCTTTTTACCAATGCCGGCAGGTAGCTTCTTAGTTTGTTTTGTACCGCTTTTATTTAGCAGCCCTAAACGTAAAGCATCTTTCTCGGTTAGTCTGATAGTCATCTATTGTCACTGTTCAATAAATACTTTCAGAGTCTCATCGATCACTATTCACGCAAGGTTGATTATGAGAGAGACTTTAACCTGTTCAGACCTTCATCAATTAACTTAATCAAAGCTGAGAATGGCCTAGATTGATAACCAGTCGGAGCCTTATCGTAAACTTGCTCTGTCCAGTCAGTATTATTTAGTCTCATAACCATTCTTCTCACGGTAGCGTGATTACTCTCAAGAATAGTAGCCAATTGCCCTATGTAATGTGGTTTCGATTGCAAAAGGCCCAAGATAATGAGTTGATGAAGAATCAACCCCATATTTCTTGCCTTTATCAGCGATTTGACATTGCTTTTCAAGTTCAAGTTTTAAAGTCTCCCACCTTGATTATCGTGTATTACTGAACGCCCTGTTTGAGCATGGCGGCATGGCATTTCAGGTTGGTTAAAACACCTTCTACACCAATCTCAGGTCGATTCTTCATTAGTTGTGCGAGAAATAAGGCGCGAATTTCATAAACATCACTGGCTGAGATAGGCACGGCGATTTGATGATGGTCTTTGGCAGACATATTTACAAAGTAGTTTTTATTCTGATTTTCAATCAGTAGACGTTTGGTATTGTCTGCTCCGTAGTTGGAAAGTTCTACTTTCGGCAACAAACCAAACATCACCGCGGCAACACTGGGTAAATCACTTCGAGTGATCTGAATGCGTAACTTTTGATTCCAATTGTACTGTCGAGTGGCCACTGACATGGCACCATCAACGGCAATCGTTGCGTCCCCGCCACGGGTTTCATCATAGGCAAAATAGAGTGCTGATTGTTTGCCATAGACGTGATGACCGACAAAATTGCGTTTTTCAGAGTCCGGTTGTTGTCCACCAGCAGGTTGTTGGTGTTCTGCTTCTGGTGCATTGGGATGTGCTACTGTTCTGGCCGGTGCTGACTGATTAACAGTGGATTGCTGGACGGGTTTTGATTGAGCTACTGACCGTTGCTGTCTTGGTGGTGGTGAATCCATATTGTTATGAGCAGGAGGTGCATCGAGCATCGGTTGTCCCTTGGGTGATTGTTCGACAAAAACCATTTCAGGCTGATCTTTGTAATGAGCCAGAATACTAATCACATCATCACGTGCCTGAGTGTTCTTTTGGCAAAACTCTAATGCTTTAGCAAACATAGCTACCTTACTGACAGCAGCCAAGCCTTTATGAGACAGGCGAAGTTTAATACCAGCAGTGGCCAGCGTTTGGTTAGTAAAAGCAAGAGTGAGCGTCGTCATAAAACCTCCGTTAAAATGTATTTATGACTGTCATATTATAACACAATCACGGTAACGCAATCCCATAGCCAAACCCAAGACCAGCGCCATGAAAGCTCACTTTTTGCTAGCTGCGAAAATCTTTCTATTTTGTTTTTCTTTCTTGTCCTTTTTACTGCTTAATTCAATCTATTTACCGCTACGCGGGGTTCATCACCACAGATCAAATATGCCTTTTAATCGGCTTAACAGTTTTTAAAGAATCGTAATACGATCACATCGGCAGAACATAAGAAAAGGAGTGATGTTTCAGGTGAGGTGTTAACGCTTGTTTAATTTTGGTTGTGTTATATTATGCCTATTAATATTCAATATTCAGGGCAGTTTATGAGTATGGCGCCAGAGCTAAAGAAGCTCGTTGAACGTTTTGAAGACGTGTATTTGCCATTACGAGACCAACAGCATGCGGTGGCAGAGTTTGTTCGTGGGGATTCTGAATATCCGTACTGGGCACATCTGAAAGCTGACCGGGAAACGGTAGCTGCTCACATCGAATTGTTGGAATACCAAGAGGACGATATGGATGCTGGCGGCACAACGTCGATGCCTGCGGTCTTGGGTGTACCGTATGGCATGCTGGCGGAAGTACGTGCGATTAACGATATGCGGGACAATCTCGCATCGTTTTTGCGTGAGACCGACAAGGGGGTAACTCCCGAGGGTCAGCGATTGAGCAAGTATCTACTGGAGAAAGTTGGACTACGCCGGTTTAATCGTAAAGTGGCGGGGCGAACCTTTCGTGTACTTGATGGACGACCAGAATCTATCAGTTTTACCTGGTCACAATCAACTACTACGCATAAATTGTCACGTGATGAGGCTGTTGCGGTCGCTGTGCGTAAGATTGTGAAGACGCGAGATAAAAAGCAGCTCAAATTGCTGCAATCTGAGCAATCTTTGCTAATGGAACTGCCAGAAGGTGAAATTCTGGCCAGAGTTTACGAGCCTTCCCCTCAGCCAAAAATGAATATCATCATTGATGGAAAAAGAATGCCGGTTACAACGGCCCATTTACCCCTGTTTTATCCTGCAAAACCTGGTGAACGTTTGCCGGTGATCATACCGCTGCCCAAAAAATGGGAGCAAAGACTGCGTGTACGGCGCAGTGATGCTACATTGGATGATGTACCGCTTTGCCCAATACTTAATATCCATCGTTATTTACCTGAAGAAAAACTAAAGAAGAAGAAATGAATTTTGCACAAAAAACACTATTACCGTCGGCTGTTATAGACAGTGCTGTAACTGTGGCAGCAATTTTTAAGTCTGTGACAGGTATGGACACATTAGAGGTTGCAATGTTTAAAGACATTAGCCATACAACTATACTGAACTTTGCAAATCAGGTACTGAACCAGAAAATTGTGATGCTTTGATTAAGTTTGGTATTGATCCATTAGTATTCCTGTAAAACAAAGGCTATGAAGATGCTATAAACACAAAAGAAAACTCTAAAAAACCTGTAAGAAATAAAGAGTTTCAAAATTTACTTACAAATACGCTACAGATTATGGAATCACTTTGTCAGATAGTTATACTCTCGTTGGCCAGAGCCATAACGCTACTAACAGGGAGGTTAAACATGCTCGAACAAAACATCGTTAAACTAGCAAAAAGCACGCCTAGAGGCACTTAAGATCCTTGCAGAAGACTACATCGAGTTTATGGACGTATACGTGCTTTACAGCGAAATTAAAGGGCTGGTAGAACTGCGATTCATGAACCCCAACCACCTTTCCGATGACGCAATAAATGAAATGATTTTTGTCGACAACCTGGCATCGTTAATTATGAGATCTGTTAATCTGGAAGCCATTAAAGTCAGAACTGAACAAGGTGCCCGATTAGATGAATACATGGCCATGAATGAACGAGAGCTTGCAGACTTGATATTCAAGCACGGGGGCAAATTTAACAAGCCGGATGCAATTTCCATGGCCATGCATCGTGGAATTCTGGATGACGTTAAAAACGAGCTTGCCTGCTATAAAGTATAGAACAGGCTGAGACTCCAAGATCCAAACATTAATTAATAGTAAATGTATGTAATAGGTATATTTACCACTTACATGTAGTACTACATAGTGATACCATAACATGAAGAAAAAGCATTTAATAACGTTGAACCAAATATTTTCCAGACCGGTTAGTGGGAATATTAAATGGTCCGATATAGAAAAGCTCTTTGTTGAGCTAGGTGCTGAAATTAGTGAACGTGAAGGATCACGTGTTGAGGTGTTTCTCTTCGGACAGGTGCGTGTTTTCCACCGGCCACACCCAAGGCCAGACACTGATAAGGGTGCTGTTTCGAGTATTCGAGAATGGTTAAAAAGCCAGGGGGTCAAACCATGAGCAAATATAATGTAATGAACGTCGGTGGCTATAAGGCCGTGGTCAAATACGATCCGGAAATTGAAATGTTTCGTGGAGAGTTTGTTGGCCTTAATGGCGGTGCTGACTTCTATGCCGACGACACGGGTGGATTGAAGCTCGAAGCTATGAAATCACTCCAAATCTTTCTTGATTCTTGCAGAAAACGTGGTATCAAGCCCACAAAACAGTTTTCGGGTCGATTTAACGTTCGTATTTCTCCATCGTTGCATGAGCGTCTGGCCATCACCGCAGAATCAAAAGGGATTAGTATAAACAGGCTAGTTGAAGACGTTTTAGATGAAAGGGTAAGAGCCTAAATGCGAGGAAGTAGCGCTAACGAGATCAGGGCCGTTAACGACAATGGATGAGCGCGGGTCGATCTTATAATCGATGGTGACTAGCGGACGTTCCTCGTGCCCAAGAATATCCTTAAGCTCATCTTGGGCTGCCTCTTCAGAAGCTGATTGATTTCGCCAACTGTAGTAGTACGCTCAACTTCAAATACGCAGTCAGTCAAAGAAGCATTTGCCATTGGCACATGTAAAGCATGACCATTGATACGTCCTTTCAAATCCGGAAAAAATTTCTGTGATAGCTGTGGCCGACCCCGTTGTCGTCGGGATCAAACTTAAGCTGCTGGCGCGAGCTCGGCGCAGATCTTTGTGTGGCTGATCAAGAATACTTTGACTGTTGATTAAGCACTGAATAGTTGTGATAGAGCTGTGATGAATACCGATCTTTTCATGGATTACTTTCACTATCGGCGCCAAACTGTTAGCAGAGCAAGACGCAACAGTAACGATCTGCAGTAAAGGTAATGGCTCAGCTTGTTGGTTGATTAGAAGATTATAATAGCTTCCATTCGCACAACGGATTGAAAATGATATCCTCGCTAGACTAGTCGGCTCTCACATGGAAAATTAGTACTCTTCGCTTTAGTAAGGGTAACTTCAGAGGCTATTTTCTTTACCACAAGTACGAGCAATTGATAATATCTAATGTAAACGTATTGTGGCTAACATTGGATTCTATTCAACGATACTCTAAAAATACAGTTGATAAGTTCAAACTTCAATACGTTGATTCAATGTCAAGTAGTTTTAACTAAATCAGCTCATTAATTAATGGTTAAGGGAGAACATATATGACAGATGTCAATCTTGATCTCAGCTCAGCTGATAAGCGTCGAACGCTTTGGGTTGTTCTCATTCTCAATGTTGCTATTGCAGTGGGATTTTTAGTGACAGGATATGTTGGTAATTCTAACGCTTTAATTGCCAATGGTCTGGACAACACTTCCGATGCTATTGTTTATGGATTAAGTCTACTTGCATTGAGCCGCTCACGCGCATGGAAACGCGGGGCAGCACGTTTTTCCGGTTTCCTGTTGCTAGTTTTTTCTGCCGGGGTCGTGCTGGATGCCATTCGTCGTTACTTTGAAGGGTCTGAACCAACCGGGGCAATGATGATGTCAATGGCTGCCGTTGCAGCGGTCGTGAATCTCTTATCACTTTATTTGCTTAAAAAAATGCAAAGTAAGGATGTGAATCTTCGTGCAGCTACTACCTTCAGCATTAATGATTTCGTCGCAAATGGCGGGGTAATTCTGGCGGGCATTGTCGTTATATGGACAGATTCCAATTTACCCGATTTACTTGTCGGGGTCGCAGTAGCAGGAATTGCACTGTATGGCGCTATCAATATATTACGCGATGCCCATATGGACATTCATGAGGAACAAGGAACCAAGCATCGTGGGAAAAATAATTAAAAGATCTGTATTGGCTGTTTATGTATGAAATTAATTTGATGCGCTATTTTATTCGTATGCTTGTGTTAAATGTTTTTTAACACAATAGTTATATCCAAATTTAAGGATATGGTAAGAGATGTATTATAAAATGTTTTAAGGCAGCATCATAAATTAGTCAGTAAAAAGATTTATAAATGATTGTTCTGGTAATCGACTTTATCCCTGCAATTTTCTTCTCTATGCCCGATTTTTATAAGATGTTAGAGAGCTAGATTAAATGATTTTAAAGCTTCCGCTACGGTATTTTTAATTTTAGGGTAAGCGGATTAAATTGTTTATCTTAACTTTGCATGGGAGGAGTGAGGCAATCCTACATCTCATCGGATTATTTGTTTGGTGTTCCAACTTACTGGTGATGCAAGCTTCCTTCGCTAATTCCAGCAAGAACCCCACACGCCTCAACTTCACGGTCATTGTTACAACTCGCTCTCAGTGAAACGAGTTGTTTTTCAAGCGCTTGGAGAGCAGTTATCTGCAACCGCATATGAGAGATGTGATCATCAAGCAAGGCGTTGATCGCGTTACACGGCTGATGAGGATCGTCCTGAAAGCTTTGTAGTTCGTGAATCTCTGCCAGTGACAGGCCTAGGATTCTGCAGTGACGGATGAAAGCCAGCCGCTCACCATGCTTCTCGGTATAGATACGGTAACCGTTTTCCTGTCGATCCGGCGGTGGCAACAAGCCCTGCTTTTCATAGAAGCGGATCGTCTGTGTTTCGACCCCTACCAACTGCGCCAACTGACCAATACGCATTAACCTCCTCCCTAAAAGACTTTAATTACTCTATTGACCTTGTAGTGACTTTATGGTTTTTAATGTTACCACAACATTGGTCAAGTGAGTCGAATCATGAGCAAATCCTATGGTGGCGCCCGTGGCGATGATATAACGTACGCAGCGGATACCGATATGCAGTCCTCCTCCGAAGCATCGGAGATAAGCGTAAGTGTTTATATCGTACCGAAGATGGACTGTCCATCAGAAGAGCGAATGATTCGCCTAGCCCTGAACGGCTTTGAGGAGATTCGAGCGCTGTCCTTCGACTTGTCGAACCGCCGGCTGAAGGTCGTGCATGACGGTGAGGTCGAGCCCGTCACCTCGAAACTGAAGAGCTTGGGGTTAGGCGCCTCGCTTCAGGAAACCGTCGCTGCAATTCCGGAGACCATCAAGGCCGCCGAGTTCTCGACAGCTTCTGCTAAGCAAGAATCCGGTGCTTTGCGCTGGTTGCTCGGCATCAATGCACTTCTGTTCGTGGTGGAAATGACTGCCGGTCTAATCGCCCAGTCCACCGGTCTGATTGGCGAGTCCCTCGATAATTTTGCCGATGCGGCGGTGTACGGGCTTGCCCTTTATGCGGTTGGACATAGCGTGAAAATGCAGGTACGTGCCGCGCATCTTGCTGGTGTACTGCAACTGATCTTGGCTGTGGGCGTACTCATAGAAGTGGTGAGACGCTTTGTTTTCGGTAGTGAGCCTGAATCGTTGGTGATGATGGCTATCGCATTCGTCGCATTGATTGCCAATACCAGTTGTCTGCTGCTGATATCCAAACATCGAGAGGGCGGGGCGCACATGAAAGCAAGCTGGATATTTTCGGCCAACGACGTGGTGATCAACCTGGGCGTCATCACCGCCGGCGCTCTGGTCGCGTGGACCGGGTCCAATTATCCGGATCTGATTATCGGCACCATCGCGGGGGTAATTGTGCTTAACGGTGCTAGACGCATTCTGGCGCTCAAGGATTAAGCAATGTCCATTTTTGGCAAACATCTGTCACCGTACGCCCTGTTGTCCATCTCCGGCCTGCTGGCAGCGTCTGATCAGGCCGTAAAATGGCTGGTGCAACAATCAATGGCATATGGCGAGTCTATTTCAGTGACCTCATTCTTTAACTGGGTACACGTATGGAATACCGGTGCCGCATTCAGTCTTTTTGCGAATGATGGAAGCTGGCAGCGCTACTTTCTTATCGGAATCGCGGTGGTGGTCTCAATCGTGCTGATCGTACTGATCTGTACGAATCGTAATAAAGAAGAGGCCATCGCTTACAGTCTTATCCTAGGGGGCGCCACGGGCAACCTGATTGACCGGATATTCCGCGGTTACGTTGTGGATTCCTTTGATTTTTATTGGCGATCTTGGCATTGGCCAGCCTTTAATCTGGCTGATGTTGTAATTGTTCTCGGTGCCTTACTTTTCATTTCCGTCAGCTTGTTGGGTGATAAAACAAACAACAATGCCGAGCCGGATGGATCTGACTGACACCTATAGGTATACAACACCATCACCGAAATGCCCAACAACATACTGCACCTCCCACAATACCATGTACTGGGCTATATCAACCGACGATGAAATGCACTTCCAGGTGGAAGAGCCCGATCCTATCGCCTGCGAGGAATGCGCCGTGCAATATGAGTTCGGGCGGTTCGTCAAGCGTGATATTCCCCTTCACAGCAAACCGGTCACCCTGGGTGGTTCATCGCCGGTACATCTGCCGCGCCTGCAAGATCACCTTTAGTCCCCAGCTACCAAAGATGGTGGACGGCTTCCGCATAACGCTACGGATGCATGAGTACGTGGAGAAAGAATCCTTCCTGGCGGCACAGACCGGCTTGACGATAAGACGGTACGCTCCATCTTCAACGTCCGCTCCGAGTTTCTGGAGCATTGGCACCGCTTCGAGACGACCGCATTCTGGGCATCGACGAGCTGTACCTCAACAAGCGCTACCGCTACATCCTGACCAACATCGATGAGAGAACCCTACTCGACATATAGACCATTCGCCGTCAGGGGGTGGTGACCAATTACCTGATGAAGATGAAACACCGGTAGAAGGTCGAGATCGTAAGTACGAACATATGGAATTCCTACCAGGTAGCGTTCAAGGTAGTGCTGCTACAGGGTGCTCGCTAATTTACATGTGGTGTGCATGACCAACGTTGCCCTGGAGAAGGTATGCAATGGCCTCAAAAAGGAGCTGAAACCCTCACAGAAAATAATCCTCAAGGGAGACCGGAAAACACTACTGAAACGCGCTCACGAAGTCTCAGACCGAGAACGCCTCATCTTGGAGATCTTGACAGGCGCGTTTTCGCAACTGCTGGCCGCCTACGAGCACAAAGAGCGCTTCTACGGCATTTGGTACGCCATCACACGGCTCCGGGCAGAAGCCTCCGCCCTGGACGAGTGGACTGCCAACATCCCGAAGAGCCAAAAGGAAGTCTGGAGTGATCTGGCAGGGCAGTGGGAAACTGGCGCTAAGAGATCATGACCTACTTCCAGACGGACATGCCCGTCACCAACGCTTACACGGAGTCCATCAACCTGGCCAAGGACAAGAACCGTGAAGGGCGTGGTTACTCTTTCGAGGTAATGCGGATACGTATGCTCTACACTTCGAAGCACTAGAAGAAGGACTCGACTTTGAAGGTCTCTCCGTTTTATTAGGAAACATCGGTTACGGACTGCGAGACAACGCAGATGAACTCAAATATGGGTCATTCTATCAACTCTCTGAGGGTAGAATCAGATTGATGGGGTGAGAGTTCCCCATCAACCAAAAATCCGTGTACCCAATATTTATTAAATATTAAAATTTAGCGTTGAAATAATATTGGTTCATTTGGACTCCCATCAGTTAGGTCTATGCTACTCACGTGGGAAATTGCTAGACAAGTGAGGTAGATTTCCATATAGCCGTGTTTTTAGCTAAGTAAACCACTTTAGTAAGCATTTGGCTTTGATCTTGTTGTTCGAGTCAATCAACTAAAAATTGGTATACTCGAAATTATTAGAGCAAATGAAATGAGATATGTCACATTCCCCAATATTTAATCAAACGCTGATGCATAATCCAAAATGCGTAAACAGCTTGACCATTATAAAATCTTTAGTTAGTGTAAATATGAAAATCATCACGGCTTCAGTTAGGTAAACTCTAAAATCATTAATTGAACCTCATAAAACTCATCTGATATATCTTTTATATCAGATTCCTTCTCGTTCCGATCAGGCGAGAATGGAATATTTCTCTGTTGATAAATTCCTTTCACAAAATGAACTATTAAGTCAATGCCTACCTATAACCGTGTACTTATTCAATCAAGTTTGAGAGGTATATTATGAACCCTAACAAAACAATTGCTACTCTGATTGGCGTTTCTGTATTATTTTCTGCCGCAGTAATGGCCGAAATTCATCAAGTAAAAGCTGTTGGGCTAGCCTATAAACCACTGGTAGTAAAAGTTGAGCCCGGAGATCAAATATCATGGACAAATATGTCTACTCACAATGTGAATACAAAATTTACGAGCAGTAACGGTACAATTGAATATATCCCGAAAGGAGCAAAAGGTTTTACTTCAAAAATGGGAGTTAACTTTACTAGTGATCCATTAACAGAAGAAGGCGTTTATTTATACAAATGCGATCCACACTGGGGCACAGGTATGGGAGGAGTAATAATTGTTGGTGAACCAACTAATTTACAAATGATTATTGACTCAGACCCCAAAGGTGCATTAGGCCGACTTGTCAGAAAAGCACAAAAAGCCAGTGAGTAAAATCATTGCTAACAGGTACCTACCATTTACAGTTGAATAATGCTGAAGAAGAGATTCATAATGTCAACCTGTTGTATGTATCTTAATAGCTAGCAGGAATCATAGGTTTTCATTATCAGACTGGTGTAATTAGACTTGTACTGATGTTCCTCTGCATAACAAAGCTGTGGAGATTTTTCATATTCCATGCGTATGTATTTTTCTAATCCGAAAACCATGCTTCCCATTCTCAAAAAAATGGTTCTATAATCTTATTACCTTGGGGTAAAAGACTTGAACAACTGGTCAAACTACCTATCTCCGGACAGGCAAAGATTGATTCGTTTTATTGCGGCAAATGGGAACTTTCTTTCCTAAACCGGTAAAAATACCTGTATTGGGCTTTATAGAAAAAGACTAAGAGAGTAAACACCAGTTTGTGTTCACAGACCATGGCGGTCAATAAGTCAAAAGCTTGACAACGAAAAACCTCTCGTACAAACTTGAGCCATTCCTTTCAGTAATTTATTACTGATTGAATCGCTAGCAGAACGAACTTTCTGCTCTCAATTAGATATGTCTACGGATGTATCAATACTCCTCAAAGTATCACAAAAGAGTCTGTCTTCCACGGAGGACAGACATTTGAAATGTAATTCCCAATAGTTTTTTAAGAAAGTTTAGGCCTTATCGCAAGGCCTTCCTACGGGATGATTTTGCCATAAGGTTTTTCAAGCAATTTTCATGTTGCTTGTGAAGTGAACGTCGGCACTAACCGACATTCAATCGTTGTGATCAACACTGCTCACAACACCACCCTCGGGGTCAGATGAATATCGGCCCTGGGCGGATAATGTCATTTGACCCTTTTTTTTGTTTCAAAGGAGCGTCAAATGAGCAATCACGAAGATTTTCCCACTTTACGTAAAGATGCTTGGACATTCGATATGCCAAGTGCTGAACCGTGTCGTCTATTTTTGACAGAGCAAAACAATACACCAACTCAAGTTTGGTTTATGGCAAGCGATGGCAAGGCTAATGATGACTTGGCGCTATTTGCGAAGGTATTAACACTCTATCTTCAGCAAGAAATGCCATACAAAGTACAGGAAAAACTGAACATGCTGGAAAGTGTTGCCGGCAGAGGTTTCAGAATGGCTTTTCCTCCCACGGGAGAAAAGCAGATGATGATTGGCAAGTAAACGCCATTGCAAAACTACTTCTTTATCGAGGTGGTTTTATGATGTCGGATACTCCCTTAACACAATATCAACTTAAGGGAGATATTTGGAGTGTGGATGTCTTAAATCCATATACGCAAACGGTTTTCACCATCAAGATCTCAGAGCCAATGATTGATGGCCGTAAACGACCAAGCTGCATCTGGTTAGACGGTCAACATCCAGAAATCTTGGATGGACTATGCACACTGCTCTCGGCTGATATGTCGAGTCCAGATTTATCGCGCATAGCCATCAAGTTGAAGGCATTGCTCGAACTCCAATCTTCTATGAAAGGCATGATTGAATATCGGCTAGATAACCTTAGCGCTTATATCGCTTATGTGTTGTTGAAACGGTATGAATTGCACTTTCACATGGATGATCGAATCAATGTGATGCCTTATACAAACGTCGTGTCATTTGATAGCAACAAGCCATCAAACGACCGTGACTATTCACACGTTTTAGAGGTTGGTTGAGATTCCTAAAGAGTTGCCCTTGCGGCGACTCTTTTTTTAGCTATATTGCCATCAGTACAGCTAAGAAAAGGGTTTCTGCGCTGAATACTTGTTATTCAGGCTGAAACGTTAAGCAGTAGCGTTAATTACTGCTCTCATGGGTGTTTGACCAAGGTTGAACACTGTGATTCAAGTCCTGCCCTCAACGGGAGTGTAGGAAACCCTTTTAGGAGAAGTTTATGTCAGTCAATAAAGTTATTTTAGTTGGTCGTCTGGGTGTTGATCCGGAATCTCGTGCATTACCAACAGGTGGCAGTATCTGCAATCTAAGAATTGCAACATCTGAGTCTTGGAGAGACAAACAAACCGGCGAACGACAAGAAAGAACGGAATGGCACCGGGTGATTCTGCGTAATAAGTTAGGTGAAATTGCACAGCAGTACCTGAAAAAAGGCGCACAAGTCTATATCGAAGGGCGTATTCAGACTAGTAAATGGCAAGATAAAGGTGGTAACGAGCATTACACCACAGAAATTGTCGGAACTGAAATGACCATGTTGGACAGCAAATCTAATGCAGGATCATCTGCAGGAGATCCGCAACCACCAGCTGGTGGCCAAAACGATATGGATTATAGTCCAAGTGATTACGATAGCGGTGACAGCTACTACGGCGATTAAGGAGGCACAAAATGTCTGCAGCTAATTCAAAAGTAGTTCATATCCAAAATCTAAACGGTGAAACGAATCAGTATGTGAAAGTCTCTGCCCGTGTACCCGCTTTTTTAGCGGTATATGGTCCAGATAAAGGCTATCGCGTGTTGGCTCATTCCACTGACTACCTGGACTTTGCACAGGGCCGAAAGGAACTGTGCATTGCACTGGCAGCACAAGGGAAGCTTCCTGAGCAGCATCTTAAGGAGCTAATGGAAGAGCGTAAAGTTGTCTTCAAGTCGCAATTAGTGGACAAAGATGGCAACGTAGTCGCGGAGAGTTCTGCTATCAAACCAATTTGGAATCTTAAAGATTACGAATCGGGTGAGACGGCAGCTTTTCAACGATTACTCGCTCGCTTAGGGTTTGGTGGTGATGTCTTCGATTCTGATGAAGACAATGACATGAACTCCCAAGGCCTTGCCTTTGATACTGTAAGTGAAGAAGTGCCAAGTCAAAGTCAGACAGTGGTAATGCAGCCTGTTGTGGTGGAAACACCTCGCAGCGAGTCAAAACCTGCTAAACCTGCCGAGACTAAGACCGTCAGTTCTACGGAGCAGTCGGGACCGGCCAAACAACCTGCTCAAAAGCAGGAAGTAAAGAGCACTAGCCGTGGCGTGCAAGTAGATCCTAACAAGATCCAAACCGCGCAACTGCGTCAGCTTGAATCAATGGCCAGGGTGAAGAAAGTAGAGTGTCCAAAAGTGAATAATTTAGAAGAATTTCGCCAAGCACTCTTACATCTAAAAAGTTTACCTTTACCCACTTGAAAATATTAAACCCCTACTGATTTTATCAGTGGGGGTTTTTTATTTTAAGAAGCCCAAAACTGAATTTTATTCTAGATACATGAACCGTTGATAAAGAGGAAGTAAGACTTATTCATTTGATTGTTTAAGTGTGAAACCTAGTAAATATGAAAATATAACTGGATAATCACAGTTTATAAGGTATTGCTTCTACATAGTCTCAAGGAATGATGAATGTTCAAATATAAGAATTTCGCAATCATAGCTCTTTACTTTATAGCTACCTCAGCACTGTCAGAAGACTATCAATCAAAAAGCATCTTTAAGCACGACTATAAGTGCGTTGCAGAGGAAAAAGGCGGTTATAACCATAATGCTAACGGCCATAATCTGGGTAGATTTAAACCGGATGAGGAGTTTTTCTTAGTACACATTTCAAATATTCCTGAAAAAGTGATACTGCAAATGCTGGAGCCAACGACAACTGAAGCAATAAATCAACATAAAGAACTATCGAACCAAGAATTGGAGTTCCTTAAGAGAAATGAACTTGAAAAAGAATTTATGAATAAGCAAGTTTTAGGCACTTTGACACTAGAAAGTGGCTCGTACTTTATTCGACAGCCCATCGATGATCCCGATGACTATCTAACATATATCTCTGGTCAAGGTTGCTCTGCATTGAAAGACGATAAACATACTTCTATCAATTGCTACACAAACTATTTCGGTAAAACATTTCAATTTAATGTCACGTCAGGTAAATTTACATATTCATATGCAGGCACTTGGCATGAGGAAGTGAAAGACAGATATTATGTGGCGAGCCTGTCCTGATTTCTGTGTAACTGCCATTTTCAGACTAATCCGGTTAACCGGTCTTCAAACTCAATCATAAAGCGGTTCAGTGCCGCCTTCCAGTTTCTTATGGGCATGGTCCATTTCTTCGAGGCACCGAGAATAGCCAGATAAACCACTTTACGTGCTGAGTCATCACTGGGAAATAGTTTGCGTTTCTTGATGGCCTTGCGGATAACGCTGTTGAGCGATTCTATCGCATTAGTCGTATAAATGGCCTTGCGGATGTCCTCGGGATAATCGAACAGCGTGTTCAGGTTCTGCCAGTGGCTACGCCAGCTTTTGCTGATTTGCGGGTATTTGCCGTCCCAGCGCTCAGAGAATGCATCCAATGCCTTGAGGGCTTCCTCTTCGGTCACTGACTGATAAATTTGCTTCAAATCAGCTGTCACAGGTTTGTAGTCCTTCCAGGGCACAAACTTGACGCTGTTACGCACCATATGAACGATGCATAGTTGAATGTGGGTGTTGGGATAGACGGTATTAATGGCATCGGGAAAACCTTTCAAACCATCGACGCAAGCTATCAGAATATCTTTCACGCCACGATTCTGTAGTTCGGTCAGCACATTCAACCAGAACTTGGCACCTTCGTTTTCCGCTATCCACATGCCTAACAGGTCTTTATGGCCTTCGAGGTTGACGCCCAGTGCCAGGAAAATGGATTTGTTGATGACCTGTTTGTCCTGCCGGACTTTGACCACGATACAGTCCAGATAGACAATCGGATAGACCGCATCAAGTGGCCGGGACTGCCACTCGATAACTTCGTCCATCACGGCATCAGTTACCTTGGAAATCAGTGTTGGAGATACTTCGGCACCGTACATTTCTAAAAAAGTCGCTTCAATTTCCCGGGTGGTCATGCCCTTGGCATAGAGGCTGAGAATTTTATCGCTCATGGACGTGAAGCGGCGTTGATGCTTGCCCACAAGCTGGGGTTCGAAGCTGCCATCACGGTCACGGGGTGTGGTCAGTTCAAAGGTACCATCTTCAGTCTGAAGTTGCTTACGACTGACACCATTACGGCTGTTGCTGGTGTCTGATTGAGCATGTTTTTCATAGCCCAGATGTTCATCCAGTTCGGCATTCAAAGCCGCTTCAACAGTAACTTTGGTTAACATCTGGCTGAACTCAGCCAGGTCTTTTTGGGTTTTGATCCCCTTGGCTGCTTCTTTGGCAAAAGCTTCCAGTTCTTTCTTGTTCATCTGCTTATCTCCTTTAGGGTAATGATAAGCAGTTACACAGAATTATTTACAGTCCCTATGTGGCCCCATCTACATTTGCATTTGGAACTTGCAAACAATACTATCGGTAATACGTATTTAGTTAACTATAGTGAACCAATACAGAAAGCGTAGAAGTTTTATCCACTTAAAAAGTTAAAACCCCTACCGATTTCGGTGAGGGGTTTTCTTTTTACAGTCATTTCAGTCTGAACCAGACATCCAGAAGTCTATTAGACCTACATCACGATAGTACTGGTAAAGTTTCCATACCAACTTGATAGTGATGTACCACCGTTTATTTCCTGCTTGTTGTTTATTGTTATTATCCATTGATACCTCATTTAAAATCAGCCACAAACGGGCTGTTCAAATGTATTTATCGTTTTGGATCATTAAGTGTTTTTAACCAGCTTTTCGCGGTTGTGAATCGGCCTCCAAACTATGGTCATACCAATCTGGCATATTTCATTCACATTTTCTGTGGATAACTCTGTCAGTAACCTCTCAAGCGTGTTGTCTAAGCATAAATAAAGTCATCTGGTTAAATAATGAGCAACGTGACTCAAGGCGTTGACACCTATCTGTTAAATTGGTATTTTCGTATCCAAATATCGCTTCCTGCGATTCTTGGCTCCCGCCAAGCTCAATAAGATACGTCCACTGGCCGTACTCTCAGCTCGAAAGAGCAAATCCGATTGAAGTAAATTTTTCACGCAGAAATCTTTTGTGTGTCTGCACGTCTGTACGTTTTTTTCGTGCCTCCAGACCAAAGGTTTCTGATCGACATTTATTTGTCGATTGAAAGCGGCTTGCTGACCGTTTAATCAGCACTCAATCACCCTTCAGGGCACACAAACTGCCCTGTAGGGATAGCTTTGTCTGTGCCATTCCGAAGGATTTTCAATTCAAGGAGGCACAAATGAAGTTTAAGACGCTGAGACGTGATGAAGTCCTACAAGATGTAATCAAACAAGCGGGTGCTAATGCAGAATTCAAAGTATCCCGTGTAGATCAGAAGGACGACCATGTTACTCGCGCCATGTGGGCGGGTGACAAGTTAGTAATCATTCTCGAAAAGGCACGCAAAGTCGTGGGCTATAACCTTTTCAGCAGATCCCAACAAAAACGAGCTAAAAAATATTCGCATGCTTTCCTCGAAGAGAAGCGAATTTTGTGGCAAAGGAGTGAGCAATGATTCTCAGTCCTAGCCGAGTTCAGAAGGGTCAGACTTGCATGAAGCAGGTCTGGTACCACTACAAGTTGGGTATAAGACCAAAAGTTACTTCAGCAAACCTTGCTTTCGGTAAAGCGGTGGATGACACCGTGATGGATTACTTAAAGGCAGCAACGCTGGGGAATCGGATTTCTTCTATTGAAGATGTCTTTCTAAGACATTGGAAAAAGCAGTCATCAATTTCACTTGAGTATTCGTCTACACAGTCGGAAAAAAAGATGAGAGAGATGGGGGCTGCGATGGCTGGGAAGTTTCCAGCTGCGTGGGAGGAGTCTGAGCTGATGGTTTTTATCATGCCAGATGGATCACCTGCACTGCAGGTTGATCTCGCAGTTCAGATAGCACCGAGAGTTAGTTTACGGGGATATCTGGATTTAATCGCTATGGATCAGTTTGGCAGAGTCATTGTTCTCGACATCAAAACAACTGGTGTTGCTTATGATGATTTGTATGTTCGCCAATCAGATCAGTTAACGGCGTATCAGCTGCTCGTAGATAGTCATGCATCGACGTTAGGGATAGAAAAGGCTGACTTGGTTGGATTTATGTGCTTGCACAAAAAAGTCGATCCGGTTATCCATCCACCTCAAATCGTTGACCGCAGACCGTCTGTTCGAGTCTCGGAATACATTCAGACCTGTCAGTGGTTTGTTAACGACTACAAAAATGGGCGGTTTAATCGCAGCCCACTTGGAGCCTTTAATAGTCCTTGTACATTGTGTGACTTTAGTCGGTTATGCAGTGAAGGATGCACTGAAGATTTGATTATTCCAGAAAGGGCGAAAGTTGCCCTGCAGTTAGCAGCATAGGAGGCCGAGAAATGATGCAATTAGCATTGAATTTCGATCTCCTTCCCCTCAACCCAGATGACTGGAATTTAACTCAGGAGCTGGCAGAGGAGCTGCACGAGAAGTTCTACATCCGAAGCATTAAGTTATTGCGTGACTCCGAACCTGGAGGCAAGCAGTGGCAAGAATTAATGTCTTGGTTGGACGAACCAATCGTTGATGATAATCGCCCCTTTAGCTTTGCAACGTGTTGCAAGGTGATAGGGATCGAAGATCCGGAAGCGAATCGCGAAACAATTAAAAAGTATCTGACTATGTAAATAGTTAGAAATCGTTTCACCCCTTGGGGTGGTTTTATACCACCACCCCTTCGGGGGTAGTGGTATTTTCAAATTGGAGATAGCACATGAAAACGATGCAATACGATATCGGTTTAACATTTGGCATAGAGGCAGCTAAGGGACAATTAATTACTGGGTACGAACCGGGTTCACAGTATGTTCCAGTCGCGGAAGCTAATTATCGTTTTGACATAGGTGTTCTTCGGGATCTGATGGTCTGGTGGAACATGAACCTGACAGGCGTCAATAAAGACGGCATGTATTTGTTCGGACCTACGGGTGCGGGTAAGTCGGCAGCTTTAGTGAACTTCTGTGCATTACTGAATATACCGATGTATGAAAAAACGATATATGAAGGCATGGAGTTTGACGTTCTGATGGGCCGTACCGAAATCGTCGGTGGTGACACTGTGTTTATGTACGGTGTTGTGCCAAAGGCGATGGGTGCAGAAAATCAACCTGGAATACTGGTGCTCAATGAGATTGACCGAGCAAATGACGAAGTCTTAACTGGACTGTATGAAGTATTAGCAGGGCGTCCCTTGGTTCTAGATGCAATGGGCCATGATGTAGTAGTACCTGACGATGCATTTTGTTTTGCAGCAACAGGTAATACGAACATGGCTGGTGCTAGTGATGATTACAGTAATGCCAATAAGCAGGATTTGGCATTTGTTGATCGTTTCTGGAAAGTATCTGTGGGCTACCCGGAAAAAGAAGTGGAAGTAGGCATTCTGAAATCAGTGGTACCGGATTTATCCGACGAACTGTGCGAAAAGATGGTTGATGTTGCAAATGACATTCGCAATCTGCACACCGAAGGGGAAAACCGGATACCGTTGACAATGAGTACTCGGACACTTTTACGCTGGGGAAATATGACGAAAGCTTATCACGGGTTTAGCCGTGCAATAGAAGATTCACCTATTGCATACGCATTGGACCGGGCACTACTTAATGTAGCTGACCGACCAACGCGGGCTGCCATTATCGAAGTTGCTGAAATGCACATCGGTGATGCCTGGACAAGTGTTACTGCTCAAGCAACGACTGGAAATGGAGGTAAATCATTCAATGAGTGATTTGTATGAACTCTACCGAAAAGACAGTCCTGCTGATCAAGGGACAAAAGACTGGGCCATTAAAGTCACAGCGGCAAACGAGATTACCGAACGACATGGTAAGACCGGCTCTAAGCTTCGCACCAGGGCGATAAAACTAGAACCTGGAGATGATGCAAGGAGTGAACTGCTGCAGCGTGTTAATCAAAAATTGAGTGAAGGTTACTCAAAGGTTGGTAAAGCACGAATCGACGACAAAGGTAACCTCACGATTGCTCAGGACATCGAGCATCAAACGTGGAGTTTGTCTGAGTTGGACGAAGTTGAAGTGAAAACCGCTTTAAAATCACTCGTTGATGACATTGTGGCGTACAGCTTTGACACAGGCTTTAATGAAATGCCGATATCGGCTGATTATGACGACAACCTGAAAGGAGCCATAATTACTTGTGATGGCTTGCTTCCAGCAGGAGGGTGGCAAATCGCAAGTGATGCCGGATTAACTTTTCTGTCAGGTGGTAAAGTCATGGGAGGTGGCACTATTGATTACTCATTACAGCTTTTGCTGCTGGTGGGTTTATCAAAAAGGCTCCCCGATGGCAGCGTTTCAGCTGTGGCGTCTAAAGGGCAGAACGAACGGGATCTGATGCCAGGTAAACGAGGCTTACCAGCTGAGTTTGCAGAAACATTGGAATTACCGGTCAAGTATGTTCGAGAAGTCGCACAGGCAATTGGCATTATTGCCAAACCAGTTCAGATTTTATCTCAGGAGGCTGTCAGTACGCCGACAGCTATTTGTTTTTAACTTTCAATTGAGCCGTTCCCTTAGGGGAGCGGCTTTTTTGTTTGTAACCGGCATGGACCAATATCCGGTTATTCATAGCTCTCCGCTTCAAAACTCACTATCCTCAAAATTCCCACAAAAACCCTTACTTTTGAGCACTTAAATGAAGCAAAAAAAAGCAGTTTGCACCGTCATTATTTCCCTTTTATTATCAAGCACTTACGGGGGGGGGGGGGGGGGGGGGGGGGGGGGTAGCCTAAGAGGAAGCGATCAAATCACCCCACCTACCATATCTGCAGGGGCTGGAGGCTCTACTAAGTTTATCCGAATTTCTTCCGAATGGTCACCTATGAATGGAAGTATTACAGCAACGTGTCCAGTCAATTCAGTTCTAGTAGGGGGAGCATGTTCTCGAACAGATGCTGAAGATGAATCAGGCGGCATTCAACAGAGGGAAAACGGAAATGGATGGTTATGCTGGCATAACCGTGAGTGGGATTCAAGGGTGAGGGCCACAGCATTCTGCGCTGAACAGTGAAAACAAAATACGAAATCTATTGACTGAATCTTGATTAAGTTTGATCAGGAGAATGCTAACTCAGTGATTTTTGTGTGATGGTTCTATTGGAATGAGAAAATTATACTAAACTCCGTCCATGTTCTTTTTCTGGTATTTGAATTTATAACCGGCTTGGACCAATATCCGGTTATTTATTCAAATCAGTAAGATAGCCCTATAGAGTGCCTAGTGATTCAATCCAACTAAGGCTTTCTTATGAGTCCTATCCGAATTCGTTTTGACCACGAAACTGCTTATACCCGTGACTGGTTAGCTGATAATGAAGTCGAAGCGCAACGAGTGCTTGCGACCTTCAAAGCTAAAGATGTCATACCGAGATGTGAGTGCAATGACAAATTACCACCCATGTATATCGCTCATAGAACGCGGTATTACCTTGCTCGCAATCCCGGTACTGGCACCTTACATTCCCCGGAATGCCCTTCTTTTGAAATGGAAAAGGAAGATAGCGGCAGGGTCACATACGAAAGTGATGTTATTAAGCCAAAAAATGATGGCACATTGTCATTAAAGATTCTCGCCCCGCTGGCACATAAGATTGTAGATAGATCGCCTAAAGAAGCAAACGATATCGACGCAATGGTGCCACCAAGACCGAAATCTCCTACTGCTAAACGTGAAGCCATGTCTCTGACAGGCCTACTTGCCTTAATGTGGGAGGAGGCAGAACTTAACCGTTGGCATCCTGGCTTTAATAATCGACGTATTTGGGCAGTTGCGAGAACACGACTTCTGGATGTCGCTCAAAGACTCAATACGAAGCGCATTAACATTTCGGATGTTTTGTATATCCCTGAACACTTTAGCGAAACCCAAAAAGACGCCATAGATTCACGTCGAAAAGAGGCGTTCAAACGTATCATGACCAAAACCAGCACAGTCACTAAATACATGATGGTGATAGGTGGTGTTCGTAAAATCTCTGTGCAGGAGAAGTCAGTGGCCATCACGCTCCGCCATCAAAGTGAGTCTGTAAAGTACTGGGGGACGCAACACGTAATCAAAAAACTCAACAACGGCCCAGCTATTGAAATTCTGAGTGACGTAAATGACCCGCGCTTGCTTTACACATTAATGATTGTCAGCCGAGATATTGATGAGGTACTTCATATCCAGGATATCGGATTTCTAGTTACTGACATTCACATGATTCCTACTTACTTTGAGCATGATAGGCTGATGACAGAAAAACTAGTCATGGAAGGTCACAAATTCATCAAAACAATGCGCTACGACGGCTCCAAAGACTCTGTGTTTCCTGACTACCTGCTGGTGGATAATCCCAATAAGATACTCCCTTTGGCCATCTTCAGAACGTTTGCATCTGAGACTGCTATCGAGCAACGCCATCTATCAAAAGAACGATGGAAAGAGAAATACGGGCGATACTGGATATGGGATATGGAAAAACAAGGTGAGATTGTTCCTGATTTTTCGACTTTTGGGATATCGTAAATATGTTAGAGATATCTTTAATCGTAGTGATGTTCGTCTTTATATCGATATTTTTATTCCCCGTCATAACTTATCTATGGAAGATGGGAAATATGTTAGGAATGCTTTTAATCCTTGTGATAGTTGTCTCTATATCAATATGTTTCTTTCCTGTTATAGATTATCTAGCTTACGCGATTGATTATTTAATCGCTGAGGTCTTTTGATGTGGAAGTACTTTAGGATATCCGTATTATCTGGTTGATGAAGGATTTTAATCATGAAGCTAGTAGACGCTTTTTTTGAAAAACTTGGCTATGTCCGATCTAGTTCTGTGAAAGAGAAGCTAAACTTTGCTCGCTCAGTCGGCAAGCGTCTTGGTGAACATCGAGAAGAAGTGGAAGCAATCGAGCAAGAAACGAATTTCTTTCAGGACGGTTACTGGCATGCCAGCCACATGGCTACCCAGGATGATTACTTGATGCGCATCTATCATTTAGTGCATGGATGCTGGCCTGACGATGAAAAGGAACATCAACTGACAGGAGAGTTTGTGCGCCGTCGCCCAGTTATTCTTGGACGCTGTGGTTTGCCTGAATACTCCAGAGGCGGATAGATCGCTAAAACTCCATCAACTATATAATACGGATACCCATACTTTATAAGAGTGCCTAAGCCTGAGTACTTTTTATTACAAAGTTACCTCTTCATTATGTCATTTAGTATCGAATAATTATGTTAGAGCTGACATTTCTTTATGTTTTGATCGTTTTGACATTATTTTCGCTGACAGTTTTTATAGCCACTCTCTACTATTTAATTCAGGGCACTTATCGCCATGAGGATTTAATAAAAAGTGCAACATTGACTGTTCTACTCTCCATGCTTACCAGCTGCACGTATTACCTGTCTACCTTGCTCTTAACCACCAGCTACTAAAAACTAATTTTGTGAACCAATCGCCTTGCAAGCATAGCCGCATCGTAATAACATTGACGCAACTAGGTTTCTAACTCTTCATTAATTTGATGAGTAAGAACTGGAACTGGCCCAGCGCAACAACTGCCAGTCTCAACTACCCGGACGGGAAATATTATTTCCCATTCGGGGACTAGTATTTCCAATTCGGGTTTTTCTGTTTTTAAGAGGAGAAACCTAATGGAAGTACTAGATCAAACAGTTTGGATTCATATCAATTACCGTACCTGGCAGGGCAAAAAGACTCTGACACGCGACGAACTTATCCGATATGCAAACCCAGACAAGACCCCACCTGAAGATCTAATCACCCCCGGTACTAAAGCAATTGCAGATCCTGACAAGCTGAAGCGTATTAACAGCCTTGGGAAACGTATTCATCGGGAATGTGAAAAGGTCTGTCTCAAAGCGTTTGGTGCTTATGGCACATCAATCGAAGCTGGCGAAACATTACTAGCAAGATTGCAGATCATGAAAATCGAGCATGAAACGTTAATCACCCAATATTTGGACAGCTATGATCAATCCAATGCTGAATGGATAGCCGAACATCCCGCTTGGGAACAGTGGCTACGCAACTCCATGATGACTCGCGGTGAAATTGAGAATCGATTCAAGTTTGAATTTCAAGCTTACAAAATCACAAGTGGCGGCCAAGGGGCACTGATGAACGAAGGCCTTGAGCAAGAGCAAAATGGCTTGCTTGGGCAGTTGTTGTCGGAAATCGAAAAAATGGCAAAAGATGCTTGGGTGACCTCCTTTGAAAATCGGGACAAAGCCGGCCAAAAATCTTTATCGCCCATTCGCACTATCCTGAACAAGCTCAAAACACTGAGCTATATCAGCGGTAAGGTGGATGTAATCATCAAACGAGTTAATGACGTTCTTGACTCCATGCCAAAAACCGGTCCGATTGAAGGTGCCGATCTCTCATCAGTTTGTGGGTTATTAAACCTGTTAGGTTCGTACAGAAGAATGACGGACTTTATTAACCAGGTGCCACAACATCAAAACGATGTGTTGGATCAAGTTGAGGAAGATGAAGACGATTTATTAGTGGCTTCAGAGCAGACACAAACTGTCAGCGAAGAAGTTGTTGATGAGCAGACCGATGAGCAATCAGAAGTTGAAGTTTCCATCCCCTCTAATCCTAAACCTGTAGCGCAACCAGCTGCATTTTGCTTCTAAAGGAGTATGTTATGAGCCAATCTACTTTGGTTAAATCACTCCCCATTGTCGCAAAGGCACTGGGGCGCAACATGGGTGTTCGTGTGGAAGTGGATGCTGGTCATCCACGGACAGACGGTAATGTTATTTATTTGCCATCTTTGCCGTTGGAAGATCCCGGTGTGGAAATACTGGGACTTGGCTTTATCATCCACGAAGCAGGACACATACGTTACAGCGACTTCAGTATTGATTACGGCCAGTTATCTCCTATTGTGAGAAAACTGGCTGGAATCATGGAAGACATCCGAATGGAGAAGTGCATTATCCGGGATTATCCGGGCGCACCTAAAAAGCTTGCGAACTTAGTTCAAAAGCTTGTCCATGATGGATTCTTTCAGCCAGTCACTACTGATACTTCACCAGCTGGGGCGTTATGTGGGTATTTGCTTCACAAAGGGCGTGCACGGGTGCTTGGTCAATCCGCTTTAGATGACTATGCACAAACCGCGCAGACTATTCTCGAAGGGTATATGACGCCTCTGGCCATGACACGGATTAACAGTGTTATGGCTCGGGTGTCAGGTGCCAGGACTGAAGGTGAAATCGTTGAGCTTGCTCGCGAGGTTGCCCAAATTCTGGAAGAGGAGAGTCAACGCACCGCACCACCACAAAATAGTAATCAAAGCCAGCAGCAACAAGCTGGCGATGATTCACAAGATCAAGACCAGACATCTGATCAGAGCCAGAACCAGCAAACCGGTGATGGCGATGATTCAGACCAAGGTTCAGATCAAAGGGACGATGATGCACAAGGCGATGATGGCGATATGCAATCAGGCCAAGGTGATGTCGATGCAAATGATGATTCATCATCAAATGCGGGTACAGCGTCCAGCGACGACACATTAGATGCAGACAGTGACACCGGAAACGGTCAATCCTCCAGTTCAACGGGGGATATGTCACAAGAAGCGTTTGATGCAGCCGTGCAAGCCATGAAAGACATTCTGGCCACATCAGAAAGTGACTCAAAGGACTTGCCTGGTGATATCAGTGATGCATTTGAACAACTCATGAAAGATGAGATTCAAGAGGCGGCAAATCAGCGTGGTAACTACGCTGTGAGTATGAAGCCAACTCACATTACTGATCTCATATCTCCGGGCGATCACCAAAAGGCACTCGATGAAGCTCAAGCAGCAACTGCTGCATTGCGTTCCAGATTGGTCCAATTGGTTCAATCCCAAACTAAAGTGAAGCGTAAGACTTCACGGAATGGGCGCAGGCTGAATGACCGAAAACTACATCGTATAAAGTCAGGTAATTTATCGGTGTTTAAGTCGGCCAGTCGCAAGAAAGCGGTTAATACGGCAGTACAGGTTTTGCTTGATAGGTCAGGCTCTATGCGTGATGGCATAGCGATGGCTGCAAGATCTACATTGTCCTTAACGGCTGCAATGAAAAATGTACCTCACTTGTCAGTCGGCGCAGCAATGTTTCCCGGTTCAATGGAAACGGCTGTGACTGTTTTGACAAGGCAAGATCAAACAATGAATCAAACAGCTGGATATTATCCAGAGGTTCAAGTTGAAGGTTGCACTCCGTTGCTACCTGCATTGATCTGGTCAGGGGATAACCTCGTTGCTCAAAAAGAAGAACGAAAAATTCTTTTTGTAGTAACTGATGGCGCTCCTGATGATATGCAAGACTGTATCAAGACGATAAAAGACTTGAGACAGGGTGGCATAGAGGTATACGGCATTGGCATCAACGTTCGAGAAAAGATGATGTCAGCCTTGTTTGGTAATGAGCATGTTTGTATTGAGCATGTGGGAGAACTTGCGGAAGCAACCTTCTCACTGCTCGAAACGACATTACTTGCTGCCTGACACTTGATAGCTTAAAAGCTAGACGTACCAACCATTAAACCCCCGAAAGGGGGTTTTTTTTTATAACCGGCTTGGACCAATATCCGGTTATTCATTGAGCCAAACCGTCAAAACTTTTCTAATGCGAACCATGAAGAAAAAGGCCAACGGTTTTATATCAGCTACCAAGATTGCACAGCGCAGTTTCTGTGAGAAGCAACTCGTGCTTGATGAGCAATATGGTCGGCATGAAACAGACATTCAAAGACAGCGACGTGAAAGAGGTGACGAGGAACATCTTCGACATCACCTTGAAGCACAGCGTTACGGATCTAGCCGTGATAGCCGGTGCTTCATTGCTACCGAGCTTTATGGTCCCGTTGCAAAAGAAACAGAGCAGCTGAGGCTGTTCCGTGACAGATATCTTCAAAGAAGTTACTTGGGCCGTATTTTCACCAGTGCCTATTACGAGCTTTCCCCAACGGTTGTGCGTTTGATGCAACGCTATCCCCTGGTCAGAAAAATCATTAAACCCATTATCAACTGGATCGTTAAAAAGGTGAGCATCAATGGCTGAAGCCTATTATCTCGCTATTGTTTGCTTGCTCATCCTGTCACTGTATGGGATTGACGCCAGAAGACGTGAAAAGCGCCGTAAGTTCATTCTCAAAGAACGTATGCCTACAGAGCTTTCTGAAGGACAGCTGATACGTTCAGAACACTACATTCGCACTGAAGTGCCTCGAAAAATGCATGGGACATTGGATCAGCTCTATAGAGTCCTGTCTGGACTGCATGTGCTGGTGGATAGCAAAACACGCGACAAACATCAGGTATTCATGAAGGACATTGTTCAGGTGTCGGTATACAGAGTCATTTTGAGCCGTATTGGTTTGAAAATGGCTGATTACGCCTATTTCAGGGTGGTGACACCTGATGGCATCGAATATCTCAAACGCAAGCTTCTTGACGAAGCCCAGGTGATCGAAGAGTTCGATAGGACTCAGACGCTCATAAACGGTAAAGCAACCCCTTCAAATGCCCAGCACAAAGCGATGTGCATGAGCTGCCCTCAACAAATTAATTGCGACGACTGGCAGTTTTCAGGCCGCCAGCAATCATAGGAGAAACCATGAAAGCAAAACTGCTTTTACTGCCAATACTCATTGCCACAGGCGCAAATGCTGATGTGTTAATGCCCACTGAGAATAGTGCTAAATACGCTGATAATCGCGTTCGACTGACAGCTAAGTTGCAAGAGACACCCAAAGCAGCATTACCTAAACCGGTCAGCAATCAAACGGGCAGCCCACTAGAAGGCGTAAAGCCAAAGACGCTTGAGAACAATTCAGCCAAAACCATAACGATTTCAGCTGATGGAACGGCTGTTCCTGCGAGTGAAGCAGTGACAACAGGGCTTGGTGACAATCAGCATAAATCACCATCGTCAGTCCCTGACCGTAAACCAGTCAAGACAGTAGAAGAATTGCCATTACGCGAGCTGAACGAAGAGATTCAAGTTTCATTTCGTGACCGGCCATTGCCTTCAAGCATTCGCACATTAACGCCTCCAGGCTGGGTTTTGGACCTGCAAATCGACAAAAGCATCGAAAGCACGCTTGTCAGCTTTTCGGGCGAAACCAGCTATGCACAGGCGCTGAAGGACATTTTAGAGCCGCAAGGGCTGACATACCTGGCATACAGAAACATGAAGCCTAAACCCCTGATTGTTGTGACACACGGAGGCAAGAAATAATGAAGAAGTTAGTTATCGCAAGCATGGTCAGTTTGACAGCCTGTGCAATGCCACCAGAAAAGCACGTCACTACCACTCAAATGGATGAAGTGCCTCACACGCAACAGTTGGCCCCACGCACAAGTAATTTTGTCAGCATTACTACATCGCGTAAGCAAATTCTTGATGAAAGAGTGACCATTAACCAGCCACGTGTGGCATTAATGGATGCGCTCACGCACCCTGCAGCATTAACCAATGCGAATGTAATTGCACTTGATGCTGGTGTAAATCTCGCCATGAAAATTGGTGTCAGAGCACAAAACTCTCGGATTACTGATTATATTCGCCAGATAGAAGGCACAACCGACTACAAAATTGATGTCATCCAAAATAGTGATGGCGTTGTGCTTCAAGTGGCATCCACCATGACACAATCTTGGGATATGGCCGCACTGGCTGATATGCCAGAAGCGACTACTCGTTCAGGCTTCTCAGCCACTACACAGCAGAATTCCAGTGGCGGCGGTGCCGGAGCTATGGGTGGAAGCGCATCTGGAAGCGATGCGTCCAGTCAGGGCCAGACACAGAGCGCAAGTGGCACAAACATCGTGACCACTCGTCAAGACGAGACTTGGACAACATTGATTGAGGATGCGAAACGCATTCTTGGTCTTATTGAAGATGGCCAGTCCAACTCAACATCGAACTCGAATAATAACCAAAACACCTTAGTGCCCCAGCTTCAGGAGGGAGACGATCCAATCGACTTTCTGAACAATTACAGTAGAGCACTCGATGATGAGATGAACCCGTATTTTGATACGCCCTGGGTCGTGGGGAACAAAAGACTGGGCAAAATCACAGCCTACGGCAAACCAAGCCAAATCAGACGTTTAGACGAGCACTTCTCCAAGCTTGAAACCGACAGCCAGCGTCAGGTTCACCTATCAGGTGCGATTTTGGACATCAAGACAACCCGTGGTGAAGGTTATGGCGTTGACTGGAATGCCATTTACCAAAACGGCGATGGCGATCGCACAGTAACTTTTGCTGGAGAAACCACACAAGCCCTGTCTATTGTGGACGGTGGGAACTGGTCTATTGCAGCCTCGATTCCTTTCGGGAACCTGACTTTAAACTCTATTGTGGAATCTCTGCGCGAACAGGGAAGCGTCACATTACAAAGCCAGCCTCGACTCACAGTTACTAACGGGTATACCGCCTACCTTGGCTCTACACAGGAGTTCTCATTCGTTTCTGGCGTGGAATTCTTACCGTTAACCGCTGGCGGTGATGGCAATGTTGCATCGGATACTGCCATCACCACCACGCTCTCACGCGTGAACGTGGGCATTAAAATCGCTGTTACTCCGAAGATGCTGGATGACGGGAAAATCCTGGTCGATATTGTTCCAATTTTGAGCAGCATCACAGGGTTTACGCCCATCAGCTCTGGCGGTGAAGTCTTTGAAACACCGAACATTGCCTTACAGGAGCTGGCCACTCAGGTCATTACTACAAGTGGCACACCAATTTACCTGGGCGGTCTTATCATTAACCGCGTTCTGCAAAATACGCAACGACTGCCAATTCAAAATGAATTACTGGCTAAAGCGCTTGGTGGAGCGAGATTTGAGCAAGAAAATAGTGAACTGCTGATTGTCATCACACCACAGGAAGTTGGCGCATGATATCGGTCAACATTCCTATCACGATTGAGGGTCAATCCTGCATATTGATGCGCGATGTCCTCGGTGGCGCTTCAAATGAAAAATATACCAGTCAGGAGCAGAGTGGATTAAAAGTCTGGTATGAAGAAGATGCTCTACGGGAGACTCGTGAGGCGCACCCCAAGACACCGGTATATGGTTTCTGGCAGGCACTTATTGCTTCGGGGCTGATCGATACCAGTAAGCGTTTGCAATATATCTTTACCACGGAAAGCAAGGACTTTGGTTATTACCTTTACAGTCTTGATAAGCAGCTCCATACAGGCTCGCTTTTCCATAATGAACTGCAGCGACTACCTGGGCCAGCCATTCAAGAGGGACTTACCATTGCAGACGGTGAAGAAATCACTGTCAGCATGGAGGATCTGAAGCTACCAGAAACCCCTTTACTGACGCACAAAGAGCGTATCACAGCTGCTGCATTAGAAAAAAAGAAATCGCAACAGAAAAGCATACTAGCCATTGCCTTAGTCGGTGGACTGGCATTGCTTATTGATACAGGACTATCACACCACCACGATGCCCACATGAAAGCGTTCAGCAACGTTAACTCTCAGTTACACATGGCTGAACAAACACTGATCGCGATTAACCGCCAAAAGCTGGAGCGATGGCCATCACAAATTGATGCACTTTCACGGATTTACCAAGTTAGTAACACGTTCATTGGAAGCAGTGTTTCCGGTGAGATCAGTTTACTGCCAAACAAAGCAGTAGCGATTGAATTAAAAGACACCATAAACCCCACTGCCAAGCTTCAGCTGCTGGCTGACAGGGGAATTGATTCAAAAAGAGTGACGGCCAATACAACATTGATTGAGTGGGTGAATCATGAAGCTCTCTAATTCAAGGCTAAAAAGTATCGGAGCAATCGTCATATCGTCGTTGCTTGCTGGGTTTTACGTCACCTCCGGGCATGCCACGCGAGACTACCCTGACATTGAAAATCTCAAATTGCAGATACGTTTAATTAATTCAGAAATTGAAGCTGTGAGTCTGAAAGAGGATCTGCCTTTACTCTCAGATACATGGTCTTCCATCCGAGTTATTGCCAACTCCCATGATGTAAAAGTCACTCCACTCAAAGATGCCAAAGATGCCGGTATCACAGAGCATGACATCCCCGGAGGCACGCCTTGGTATGGGGTATTACAGGGAAATACTAAAAACGTTGCTATGGCGGCGATAGAAATTCAGAAGGTGATGCCGATCCTTTATGGTGCAGCCGCTCTGGACAATGCTGTTATTGGCCTGAGCTTTGCGGCATTAGGCTCGGAAAAAGAAAACTAAGAGGTGGATATGCGAAATAAATTACTGAAATTAATACTACCGACGCTGCTTGCTTCTCCCTCGGTCATGGCACAGGGACAGCCAAACCTGACACCTGAACAGTTAAGACATGAACAAGCATTGACTGAACTCAGAAAGCAGAAAGAAATACTTGAACTAAAGCACTCACAAGCACAGCTGCTGAGAGAGTGTAATGAAATGGGTATTGACTGTCGAAGCCAGACATTGGAAATCAAGCAACAACCGGCTGAGCAGGCTCCAGAGATCGAAAGTTTTAACGTCCCAATGCAAGCACCTGGGCTGGAAGAAAGCATGTTTTCGCTGGAAAGCATCTCAGGTTCACGTAATAGCAATCCAACGCTTGAAGCTATCCAGAATGACAGTGCAAAACTGCACCATGCAGGAAATAGCCAGTGGGCGCTGGTTGGCGACAAAGTGGGTGATTGGGTGGTAACACACATTGATGCTTCAAAGGTACGCATTAAGCATTCTGGAAATTCTCAATCAAAAACTCTGGTTTTAAATTGGTGAGAACTATGACTGGTACAACTGAACTATTTCAACGGATTATTGAAGCCTTGGTAGCCATGGGAGTGACAGATTCGATCAAGTCAGCCCACTGGCCAATTCCTGAATCTGATGAAACCCTTTATCGCGCTCTGATTGATGAAGGTGTTTCAGCTGTAAATATTGCAGAAGCATTCTCTAAGTTAACAAACAAACCAATCCACAGCGGTGAGGATGGTGACTTTGATCATGAAGGTGACGATTGGGGTATCGCAAACAATACGCTGTACATTGTGAACCCCTATGGCCACACCATGGAGGAAATGCTTGAAGAACGAGCTAAAGGTAAGGTTAATTTTGACAAAACCGGCATCCTGATCGGCTCTTCAACAATTACGCTGACTCAAGCTGCAAGCAAGACTGAGTTAGATAAAAGCATAAACGAGATGATCGAAAGTGCGCTGGAAATGGGAGCCAGTGATATCCATGTTTCCCCGCGCACGCGCAAGCATCTATCCATCCAGTTTCGCTCTGACGGCGTGATTAAACCTTATCAGCATAACGTCACGATGGATGAATATCAGGACTGGTCAAACAAACTACTTGGCCGTGCTGGAAAAATCGGTGGCAAACCTACCAAACCGATGGATCTTAAATTTAATTACCACTGGAAAGACAAAGACATTCAGGTGCGGCTCGCAGCTTCACCTGTAATGAGTGGTGGTGAACCATTTTTCTATTTTGTTATGCGTTTGCTAAACCCTACTGGTCAACAACGACAGCTGAAAGATATCGGCTTTCCTAAAGTTGAATATGAAACGCTCAAAACACTATGTCGCTCGCCAAAAGGATTGGTGATAGTGACTGGTCCAACGGGTAGCGGTAAGACCACGACGCTGTATGCACTTTTACAACTCATACAGGAGCTACGTCCAGGTGATTCTATCCAAACACTTGAAGATCCTGTTGAGGTGGAGCTGCCCGGCATTCATCAAACACAAATTAATGTTCAGGCTGGTATGACCTTCGCAGAAGGCCTCAGAACGAAACTTCGTCAAGACCCAGACGTAATTCTGGTTGGTGAGCTTCGTGATTTGGAAACAACAAACCTAGCGATTGAGGCATCAATGACCGGCCACTTAGTCTTGGCCACAATGCATACCAATAGCGCCGTTCAAACCATCAGCCGACTGACAAACATGGGAGTGAACCCATCGACGCTTGCTGACTCATTACTCGCCGTTTCTGCACAGCGAATGGTGCGAAACGTATGCCCTGTTTGCTCTACCGAAGAGGAGTTCGGTGAAAATAAGGGTATCGCAGAGAAATACTCCAGTCTGCGTGGCGCTCCCCAGCTGGGAGAACCCATCAAAGTTGCAAATCATTCGGGCTGCTCTAAATGCGATGCTGGCTACACAGGCCGGAGCTTGGTATCAGAACTGATGATTATCGATCCGTGGACACAAAATCAAATACTGGAAGGCACATCGGCAAATGTAATCGAGGAAAAACATCGCAACCACCAGTATTCAACCATGTGGGATAACGGTATCAGCATGGTTCGTCGAGGAAAAACAACTATAAGTGAGTTAGAAGCCCGGCTATCACCACTTGCAAGCTATGGCCAGCATTTCACTTATGGCCGTGAAACTAATCTGCTTTAACTTTGAGGATCGAAAAATGAACATGAAACAAAAAGTACAAAAAGGCTTTACCTTAATTGAATTAATGATTGTTGTGACAGTGTTGGCCATACTCGGAACCATCGGTATGCGGGGTATGAACGCCTGGATAGGTGGCGCTAACGTCGATGTGGCGACCTATTTTGTAGAGCGTGACTTCCTATCAGCCGTAACACAATGCTATCGAATCAATCGGGGTTACTCGAACTGCAATAAAAATGAACTGACACGTTATGGTTTAAGCGACCAAACGCCATGGGATACATCATGGACAGTGAGCGTTGCCTCAAATACATTCAATCTTTCGTTACCGGTTCCGGATAGCGAAGATGGCGCAAACCTGGCAACAAGACTCTCTACGTCTGAAGTAGAGCACATCAGCAATGCCTCGTATTCAGGCTCGAATGTCACTGTCCAACTGGTAATGCCGTAATGCAATTCGTAGTCAATCTCAGACAGCTGGACGGGTCAACCCGTCTGGCTTTAATGGAGTCAGAAGACAGAACCTCTCTTTATGAGATACCCGGTCTGATGGATGCCATTGAGCAAGCGTGGGAAATCCCATTTGGTTTAAAGATTGGCTCGAACAATCTCAAACCTGCAGAACAATTGCTCTTGGTTGCTCAAGTAGCAACGTTGGTGGATTCGGGAGCAAACATTGCCAAAGGGTTAATGGAAATCGCGCAGAGCACACCATTTCTCAAGAAATATCTACAAGATCCAAGAATAGAGCATGCTTCTCGTATATCAGAATTTCTTGAAATCTTTGGTGTGGATTCAAATGTCGTGCTTCTCGTTCGTTCAGGTGAAGAGTCTGGTCGTATGAGTGAAGCAGTCAATATGGCCGTAGAAAATATAGAGCAGGATATTGAGCTTAAAAAAGCAACCAGTGCTGACTTAAAACTCGGTCTGACATATCTGACGGTTGGGATATTCTCAGTTTTATTATTAAGTTTGATTCTGGGGGGCCCAGCACAACAGATCATAGACGTGCCACAGCTCAAAGAAAACGATGCGACACGTTTTATCGTAACGTTAAGAGCCATCCAAACAGAACACACATTATTGTTTTTAATGTTTATAGCTGGTATCGCTGCAGCCATTCGATATCTATGGGTGGATGTCATGGCATTTCGTAAGATATGGGGGGGCCGGCATCTTGATGATCTATTGAAAGCAAGAAGATCAGCAAACTTTCTGGCCGCATGGATGCCACTTTTTGCCTCCGGATTAAGCCCAGACAAGTCACTTGATTTGATTGCGAAAAACAATCGAGGCGCAAACCGTAAAGCTGTTGAATCCATCATGGAGAATGTTGAGCAGGGCGCCACCATCCCCCAAAGTCTTCAAGAAGAATATTGGTCACCGAGCTTTATTATTGGCATGAAAGCCTTTGATTCTGCTCATGATGAAGCTCGAAATAAGTTATTGGCTCGCATAAAAGCCATGCTTATCACGGAAATCTTTGTCACTGGTAAGCGTTTTTCATCTCTGGCTTTGCGCATCGGAATGATTGCAGCCGTGTTCACGGTGTTTTTGATTGCTGCAGGGTTCTATGCGCCAATGCTACTGTCTCGTGGTGGCTAAATGAAGGGATTTACACTTGTTGAACTCCTGATCGTCACATTGGTGCTTTCTATATTGGCAACCATTGGTACACCGGTAATCAAAGACGTTATTGAGACAAAAAGGGTTAATGCGACCGTAGAAACCATGAAAGCATTGGCTGCAGCAGCCGATATTGCACGTCAACTACCGGGTGGTGATGGTTTTATTGATGCTCCTACGAGTGTGATTGCGAACCTGCTCAATGCTTACGATGAAAATTCACTGGGTTTGACCAGCACGCCATTATTAACGCATTGGGGTACAAGCTACCTTATCGACACCACTGGACAATATGCCACCGTCAGAACCTCAATACCATTAAGAGATATCAACCCTTTTGAGACTGTTTCTACGCCTGCAGGGTCAAGCACGATCCTTTTGGTCAGCCATCAACCTCAAGGTGTGAATCGCGCTCTGGCCATCACGTCTAAATACAACAAGAAACATCTCTATCTGGAGCCGAATGATGAAGAATAATCTTGTGAAGCAATCTGGCTTTACAATCATTGAATTAATGATTGTCATGATAGTGATGAGCTTGTTTGCTGCCCCATTTGCTTATCAGCATATTATGAAGTTTGAAGAAGACCGTATCGAAATAGCGGTTGCAGAAATAAATGACTTGTTTCAGTCAGCTCAAAACTATGCTGCAGAGCAGGACAGTGAGTGGCCCGGCGAAGCTGACAATTGTGCATCAGCCATTACCACTCTCAATGCCGAAAATTACCTACAAGGGTTTAGCCTGAGATCTCCTTTTGGCACTAACCTTTCGACAAGCTGTACGACAGGCGATGGTAAGCGTTTCATAGTGTCGATTGATGCAGTTAGTGCCGGCAACGCAGAAGTACTCAAAAGTTACCTTCCATCGAGTACTGTCAGCGGCAATTTTGTAACTGTTTCTGTACCAATGCCTGCCGCGATACCTGCACTTGAGCATTTACTACCCCGAGATGGTTCACGTCCGATGACAGGTGACTTGGATATGGGTGGGAATAGATTACTGGAAGTAGAAAATATCGAATTTCCGGACATGGATACCACATCAGCAGAAGCTATCTATTTTGCTGGGATCGTCGGTAACAACGAGCTGGTTCAAAAAAACCAATGTCCTGCTGGGTTGACCCCTACACCTATCGTTGTGCCAGTTGGCTATTCCGATAACGGAACAGCAAATCCTGTTGGTGCAGTATATGCCTGGGCTGAAAATGTTAATGCTAGCCAGTGGAGAATGAGACTTCGACTGAGCGTTAATAGAGATGGTAACTGGGTACAAATGCAACCAACAGCAACTTATGGACAGCTTGCAGTTTATCTAAAATGCTCATAGCCCAGGAGGCAAAATCATGCGTAAAGCTCTAACAGTATTTTCAGCAATGCTTATTTACACTTCTACAGCTTATGCTGAGCTAGGTTCTTCGTTAATTAACCCACCTGGAATAGACAATTCAAACACGCTCATTACAGGAATTGATGTAGGCGATAAACGTTCACTTAACTTCAATACAAATTATTGCTTAGGATTTCCCGCTCTGATTTACGCAGAAATATACGGGAATAAATCAGATCAAATGGGCGTTCAAATAAATGTTAATGGAAGTTTAGAAGCTCGGGCTAAAGCAGACTCAGAAGGCTGGAGAGGCTATGAGTCAGTGAATACGATAGTGGCCGAATCAGATTGCTTTAGCATCAGTCATGTATACAACTCAACATCAAGTCGAAGAGCCTGGTACCGCAAACTATAAATCAATCCAATTCAACCAAACAAATTAAGAATAATGCGGAAAAGACAACATAATGAAAACTGAAGTTAATGACATCAAACTATACCAAGAATATGCAATCCTGAATAAGTCTGGAAAACACGAGATAGTAGAAGAAGGTGACAATTGGGAAGAGCTATTTAATCTCTATAACAAGATCATAGAAGATCATCGTCCTGAGAAGACCACATTGGCCACTGATGTATCTGTGACATGGAACGGCGATAGATGGCGTTGTCACATTTTTCACAGCGACCGGGGCTGGGGCTGTGCGATGCGTCGTAATCCTTCTGTGATACCCCACATTCAAAATGATCTGAAGTTTGAACTCGATAAGTTGCTCTCACTGACCAGTGGCTCTGGATTAATCATCATTGCCGGCCCAACTGGTGCTGGTAAGACCACAACAATGGCCTCGCTCATCAATTATCTATCCGAACGTGGAGAATTGGGTGATACGGTGACGATTGAGGAACCAATTGAATACAGCCATAGCGACCCCCTTATTTGTCAGCGAGAAGTTGGCATTAACGTAGGCAGTTTTCATGGAGGTGTCCATGAAGCGATGCGCCAATTCCCACGAAACATTGTAATCGGAGAAATAAGGCATCCAAGCACAGCAGAAGCAGCGATCCAGGCGGGCCTGACCGGTCATCGCGTTTTTGCAACACTGCATGCTGAAAACATTCATGAGGTTGTCACCAGAATGCTGGCTTTGCTTGATGATCAACATGATGAATTACTGCCGCAAGCAATGCAGGGCTTTATCTGCCAGCACCTGGTTCATGGTATCAGCGGGAAAACGCATTGTATTTATGAAACGTTAGAAGCCACGCCCCAGGTTCGCAGTATCCTCGCTCAGGGTGCTTCTGCATTACCACGACTTAACCACGAAATGTATCAGCAACGCAGAAAATCACTCTCCGAACACGCAAAGTCACTTGTAATTTCTGGCCAACTTCAGGTTGAAGAAATTGCTCGTTGGTCATCAGATTAGGATAAACAATGAGTATTAGGACTAATTTTATAAGCTTTCTTTTAACTGCAGCTCTGGCAGCGCCAGCGATTGCACAGACCTATACCGTCAAAAGTGGCGATAGCTTATGGAAAATAGCTGAAAAAACAAAAGCACAGAATGTGACGGTTCATCAAATGATTGCAGCGATACATGAAAGCAACTCATCTTTACTGGGTGCTAATATTGCAAGCATCAAGCCAGGTATGGAATTAATTATCCCAGACGAAGCGTCTGTATCTAACGCAGACTCCAAGCATGCCACACAATTACTAGCTGGCACTGTTAGTCAATCATCGACATCCACAAGAACTGCACGAATTGATTCCATACAAAAGCAAATTAGCCGGATTGAATCTGAAATTAACGAGACAATCGAATCTCTTTCATCAAGTCAAGAAAGCTTCAAAGCAATGGTTTCGCAGTAGGAGAAAGGACTGAGAAAGAGTTAAACAATCATGCCGGCCTTATGCTTTTCATAAGGTCGGCATTTTCTTTTTATCATGCATGAATGCCGAAATGATTTGAATCGGTGGAATATCAAAACTATCACCGCTTAAGCAGATACAGTCCGTTCGGGGAGTTTCACGGCCCTGGAGTGCATCCTGATAAAGATCCAAATAATCTTTGTGATGACCGCCAGTTTTTGCCACTATTCCCTCATCATATCCCTCATTCAGCTCAACACGAGCCATTTCAAACGCTTCCATCAACGTCAGCAGCTCATTATCCACCAGCAATAAATCACTGTATGAATTGATTGATTCGAGTTCTGCAAGATAGGGTTCAAGCGACTTTACGGCCAATTCGACATCATTTTGCAATCTTGGCCTAGCGGGGGCATTTGAACGGAAACTTACGGTTTCGCCCTCGCGTATCCACCTCAAACCGTATGTTTCCGCGCCCCCCCACATCCAACACATTTAATTGTCGTGGCCACAAGACTATAATTCTCTGTACTTAGGTACGGTCATTGCGAGCCATCATGTATACCATCAGCCAGCTTGCCAAATCCGCAGGCGTGAATGTCGAAACAATCCGTTACTACGAACGGCAAAATCTTATCGAACAGCCGAATACGCCGCTCCGGGGCTACAGGCAATATCCGGAAGCAACGCTGACCAAAGTGTTGTTCATTAAGCGTGCCCAGCACCTGGGTTTTACCCTTTCAGAGATCGATGCGCTGATTGAATTAAGCATTGGGTCTTGTCACGAGGTTCAGCACTTGGCCGAACATAAGCTCGACATCGTGCAGGCTAAAATAAAAAACCTGAAGCGTCTGGAGAAGAGCCTGAAAGGTTTCATTTCTTCGTGCCAATCCAATTCTGACTCCACTTCCTGCCCCATTATTGATTCTCTTGTCCCGGCAGGTCGCCGCCTTACTTGACTCCGTAGTGTGGTACGGAGTTTACACTGCCTCTCAGAGGTATTTCGATATGAAGAAAAATTCGCCTGCCTGGTTATTGGGTGGAGGTATGGCCGCTGCCATTGGTGCAAGTCTGTGTTGTGCTGGCCCCTTTGTTTTGTTGTTACTGGGCGTTAGCGGCTCCTGGATCAGTACGTTAACTGCCTTTGAGCCTTTCAGACCCTACTTCATCGCCGTTGTGGTCGTGCTTTACTTGTGGGCCGGTTGGCAGGTCCATCGACCTATTGAGCACTGTCCAGAAGGCAGCGTGTGTGCTCTTCCCAAAAATCGCCAGCGCTATCAAGTAATCTTCTGGATTTTTACGGTTGTGGCACTGCTGCTGATTTTTAGTCCCTATTGGCTGGCGTGGTTCGCTTAGGAGATATGGTATGAAACAACTTTTAATGTTCGTCTTGCTTATGAGCAGTATTGTCACTACGGCGTGGGCCGACTCGCGCACCGTGAAATTGTCGGTACCGAGCATGAATTGCGCGATGTGTCCCATCACCGTGCGCAAAGCCCTGGAAAAGGTGGAGGGTGTAACGCAGGCCAACGTAGATTACGAAACAAAGTCCGCCGTTGTTGTGTATGACGATCAAAAAACGAGTGTGAGCCTGCTCACCAAGGCCACCGAAGATGCCGGGTACCCGTCTACCGAGATCAAACAGGATTAGTCATGGTGCAGGATGTTATTCTGGAATCCGACATTACCTGCCCGGAATGCGGGCTCAAGAAACGGGAAACCATGCCGACAGATGCCTGCCAGTGGTTCTATGAGTGTGAGCAGTGTCACGCTGTGCTGAAGCCCAAAACGGGCGATTGTTGTGTGTATTGCTCTTACGGAACAACAGCCTGCCCACCCATACAGCTCTCGTCACAAACCAAGGGCTGCTGCCAGTGACTTTTCATTTTCGAGGATTCTTCAACCGGATTTAAAAAATAGGCACTTATTTGCAGCTACCCTGTCATTGGGCTGAGATGAAAAATGGCCACCGGAGAAATTTTGTAAACCGTCCAATACCGCTTTCTGTGGCCTCTCTTCCAATTACGCAGAGTGACGCATCCAGTTAGTAATTTAAACTGCGCAGCCGCACGATATTAGGGTCAAAGCGATGCCTGTAGCTGTTTAAATTGTCCTTGAATTGCCGCCTTCTCCTGAAGGATCACCTTGTCTCATCAGTCAAAAGCGCCTCTATTCTGCGCGGTTTTTTTTGCGCCACCCAAACCCGTGATAACACAGCCACTTCTTTATGAATATCTGCTTTCTGACCGGTAAGCGCTGCAATTTTTTCTGTCATCAGCTCACTTTTTCCGTTGAATTCTTGATTCTCTGTCTCAGGGTTTCCTCAAGGTCACGCTGCAGGTTGAGGATATCCCCCGGTCTGGAGTGTTTAATAGACCGATATCTGGGGAAAAGTAGGTCACGCAAAGCCAACAGCTCTGATGAACGCGTGAGACCCCGCTCCTGGAGAACACCTCTATATATAAATCAGACTAGCGAGAGGGAAGCGAAACAACGAAACAAGTGGTTCCGTTCCCGGATTGCGCACTGATAACCCCATCATGAGACTCCACTATAGCCTTGGTGATGGCCAACCCCAGGCCGGTACCTTCACTTTGTCGCTGGCGGGATGGGTCTACCCGGTAAAATCGATCAAATAGTTTCGGCAAATGCTCGGCTGGAACATCCTCGCCGGGATTGGCAATTGAAACGGTGGCATGTGCGCCTTCATCCACTGACAAGTGGATTCTAATGATTTCTCCGTGTGGGGTGTAGCGTATGGCGTTGGATAGAAGGTTCGAGAACGCTCGGCGCAGTAGCGCGCGGTCACCTCTCACGACGGGAGCGTTACCTTCCAACACCAGTTGCACCTGATGTTCCGTTGTCAGTGCATCAAAAAACTCGAACAGCTCTTTAAACTCTTGAGTCAGGTCTAATGGGACAAATACAGGTTTGATCAAATCGTTATCGCTCTTCGCCAGCCAAAGCATGTCACTAACCATTTTGGACATCCGTTCTTGCTCCTCCAGGCCGGAATACAGCAATTCACGGTATTCATCCGCTGATCGCGGTTTGCTGAGACCAACCTGACTTTGGGTAATCAGGTTCGTCAGCGGCGTCCGCAGTTCATGCGCGATGTCGGCTGAAAAGTGTGATAGGCGCTCAAACCCTTCTTCCAGGCGTCCAATCATTTGATTAAACGACACGGCCAATTCCCTGAGTTCAGTGGGCAAGGTATCCGCGTCGAGGCGTTCATCAAGGTGATTAGTCTGAATCTTGCGCATACCCTCACTCAAACTCCTCAACGGCAAAAGCCCCTGGTGGATGCCAAACCAGGCAGCCAGCAGTGTGATGGCCCCGGTTCCGAGCATGATCAGCCATAGGCTATTGCGAAAGCTGTGCAGAAAAAACAGATGAAAATCAAGATCGATAGCGGCAGTGATTCGATAGATTTCCGACCTTGCTGTCAGAGTGGTGACCACGCCTCGAAAATTTTTGCCGCCGCTGGCCCACACGGAAACATGGTCTTCATCGATGACGCGCACCGGTGACAGCGCGGCAGCCCCGTCAAAAAAGTCAATTCCGGGAGTGCGAAACAACAAGGTACCATCGTCATCTTCCACCTGAAAATAAACCCCATGATGACCGGCAACGGCACTTGCCAGGGACTCCTCTATGGAGGCGCCGTTTTCCAGTGCAGTACTAAGAGTGTGCTCTATGGATTGAACGATGGTGCGTAGCTCGTCGACATCCTGCTCCGCAAAGTGATCTCGGATCGACTGCAACACTAGCAGGCTACTCAACACCAGACTGAGACCAGTTGCCAGGGTCACAAACGCCAGGACCCGCAACGTGAGTGGGCTGGGGCACGATTTTTTTCTACGCATCATCGTTTTCCACATCGAGTTTGTAACCCATCCCCCTAACGGTGTGGATGAGTTTTGGCTCGAAGTTGTCGTCGATTTTGGCGCGTAAGCGACGAATAGCGACATCAATTACGTTCGTGTCACTGTCAAAATTCATGTCCCACACCTGGGAAGCAATCAAGGAGCGTGGCAATACTTCCCCCTGGCGACGCACAAATAGTTCCAGCAAGGCAAATTCTTTTTGGCTGAGTATGATTTTTGTGCCGGCACGACTGGCCCGGCGCCGTGGTAGATCCAGTATCAGATCCGCCACCTGCAAATGATCGGTGAGCATAGGTACCGTTCCCCTGCGCAGGAGTGTCCGCACCCGTGCCAGCAGCTCTGAAAATGCAAAAGGCTTGACGAGATAATCATCAGCACCCAGTTCCAGTCCTTTGACACGGTCATCCACGCTGTCGCGTGCCGTGAGAAACAATACCGGGGTCTGGTGTCCCGCCTCGCGTAGGGATTGCACGATGCGCCAGCCCTCCATATCGGGCAGCATCACATCGAGAATGATCAGATCAAAAGCTTCCGTCATGGCCAAATGATGTCCATCCAACCCATTGCGCGCGAGCACGATCAGAAAGCCGGCCTCGGCCAGGCCCTGCCGCAGGTAATCACCGGTTTTTACTTCGTCCTCTACTACAAGCAGACGCATAGTCAGGTTCCCCTTCTGAACTGGCCTTTCAGTCTAATGGGCCGATTCGCACAGCCACATGACATAAAGATTACAACATTGTCATCTTGTGGTCATGTTGATGACAGGGTGCATTGATTATGTTGAGAGCCTCGGAAAAATTGACCCGTCACAATGACAGAATGAGGAATCCGAATGAACAGACCAAACAGGCCGTTGAACCTTTCTCGGCGACGCTTCGTGCAGGGATTGGCCGCCGGCGGTGTTTTGGCCTGGGCACCGGGATGGTTACATGCGAGGGGACGAGATAACCCAAGTATCCGGACCGGTTCTGCGCCGATTTTGAGCGGTCGATAAGTAGATCTGGTAATTGAAGAGATGCCCGTCAATTTCACCGGTGCCATACGCATGGCAACCACAATCAATGGTTCTATTCCCGCCCCGACACTTCGTTTCCGAGAGGGCGCCCCGTGCCGAAATTACGTTGTATGGCAAGGATGATGTGGACAACGGTTTGGGCAGCGGACAGTCTGATGCGGCCCTGGGACTTCGACTGCGCTATGAGTTTTCGCGCCAATTTGCGCCCTATGTCGGCGTTGAATGGACAAGCAAGTTTGGCGGTACGGCTGATTTTGCCCGTGCTGCCGATGAACCGGATGCTGACACGCTGTGGGTCGTCGGATTGAAATTCTGGCTCTAAACCTATTTTCTACTGTGACTTAAGGAGTCAACCTCATGAAACTGAAATCCCTCTCCCGTTTTGCGGCATTGCCTGTCCTGATTATCGCTCTGTCGGTGCAAGCGCACGATCCCAAGGAACATAGGCAAGACGCCGAAAAACCCTCATCGTGATCATGTTTGGTTTTTTACTTCAATGGCCTACGATCCCGACGCTGATCATGTTCCCCGTATTGCTTGTGGTCTATGTCCGCCTTGCCAAACGTGAGGAACAACGCGCGCTGGAAGAGTTTGGGGAACACTATCGCGATTATCAGGGACGCGTGCCAGCCTGGCTGCCGAGCCTGAAACCTCAACTTCTCAAGGAAGGGTTATGAAAAACCGGTCAGATTTTTTTAAGGCGGGGAGTATATTACAGCTCGCTGCCTACTAAGCGATTGATGCGACCTGGATATCAATCCATTCGGAGACAAGATCATGTCATTACTACGCGTAGCTGGCTCACTCATGGGCCTGTTTTTTCTGGTATTCCTAACTGGCTGTGACACTTCAGATCCGACGAGTGCGCCTTCCTCCCCAGATAGAGGGGGTCTGGAGATTACCGCCAGCACGGAAACTACATTTCTGACGGTCTATAAAAGCCCAACCTGTGGGTGTTGCAAGGAGTGGATCAGTCACATAGAAAGAGCGGGCTTTACCACTGAAACACGTCATCCGGCGAATCTTGAACGCTTTAAGGATCAGCACGGCATCGCGACCAATTTGCGTTCCTGCCACACGGCCGTCTCCCCAGGGGGCTACGTGTTTGAAGGCCATATTCCGGCCCGCTACATCCAACAGTTTCTGGATAATCCTCCTGCCGATGCAATTGGCCTGAGCGTGCCCGGCATGCCGGTGGGCAGCCCCGGGATGGAAGTGGGCGATAAGTTCATACCGTATCAGGTGTTGTTATTGAAGCACGATGGCAGCACCGAGGTATTCGCTCGTGTGGAACAGCAGACACACCAATATCAAGAAGGAACACTATGAAAGGAGTTAATGCCATTCTCCATCAAGCACGCCGACTGCACGCATCAACATGGCTTAAACATTACAACATCGTCATCTTGGGGTCATGTTTGTGACAGACATAAGCGACTAACCTCGGAGGTACCAAATGGGTAAAACTTTTTAGCCACGCACTTCCCCCTATCAGCGACAACTCAAAAAGGAGTCCGCTATGTAAATCCGTTTTTTACGCGTCCTGGTGCTTGGAACAGCCATCCTGTGGCTTGCAGGCTGCGCCAATAGCCCCTTCTATCACGGCCAAATCATGAGAGGCCAGGTAGTTCAGTCTACGGCGTCCGATGTGGTGGTATGTGTAGGTAAACGCGACGGTGCCGAACCCGGGCAGTTGTTGAGTGTTTACCGAGTAGTATTTACAGAAGGTGTCGTTGAAGAGGGCGGGTCAAACTGGCACCGAGCGCCAGTAGGTACAGTGAAAATTGAAAATATCATCGATGATCACTTCGCCAAAGCGCGTGTCATTGAAGGTGACATTGTCAAAAATGACATCGTAGAGCTTCAAAAATAGAGGACGAGATATAAAGCATATCCACCAGTTTTAGTTGATTGCGAGACTTCTTACGAGGATACTTATGATCATGGCGTTGACATGGACGGGAAACACTTTATGCTCATTGTTTGGTGACATCCTGAGATGTGTGAGTCCTGCTTATGCTGTAACTCAGCGCAGCGGCTCGTAAATTAAAACCGCATGCTTCTGGCGAAAGCTTGCTTCAAATCAACTTGGCCTGGGCTCGAATTGATTAATCTGCGGCTGGCCATTTACAAGCTGTCAATTACGTTGTTAAATAGGAATTTTGGAGACATCAATGAAAAAGATTATCACAGCGTTAGCGTTAACAAGTATTTTCGCTATGCCGGCGTTTTCCCAAAGCGGACATACTCAAAGTGACCCGGCTACGCAGGCTGGCGGCATGTCGACACAATCCACTCAAATGCCCGACCTGCAGTCCCAAATGGAAAAAATGAAAGGGCTGATGGAGCGCATCCGATCAGAACAGAATCCTGAAGTCCGCGAAAAGCTTATGCAGGAGCACATGACAGCCATGGAGCACGGCATGCAGATGATAAGTGAGAATATGAAAAATGATTCTCAAAAAGACACAATGAACGCCGAAAAACGCATGGACATGATGAATGATCGCATGGACATGATGCATAAAATGATGGAACAAATGATGGGTCAGATGAAAGGTGGTATGGGTATGTCTGGTGGCCATATGTAAGCCTCCTTGCTCACTTTTCTGACATCGCGCGAAGGCGACAAGCGCAAAAGTAAAACAGGTACACAACTGTCATTGCACTCAATAGAAACAGGTTTTTTACATGCCGGGTTATCCGGCGTAATTTTTCATCAAAACGGAGATAGACATATGAAATTTTCTAAATTGTTTTTCAATCTGATTGTGGCAACAGCGCTGGTATTTTCTTTCCAGGCTCAGGCTCAGGCACAAACCCAACCTGCCGAAGAACCTATCATGGAACTGCTGAACAGCATGGCCGATAAGCCAGAAGATCATAAGGCGATTGCCGACTATTACCGAAAAAAGGCCGGTGAGGCGCGAGAAGAGGCCAGTCTGCATGAGAAAATGAAAGACAAATATCGCCATAGTCACGCTCTAATGAAGGGTGTGGCTGCCGGAAAATCCACACAAAAACATTGTGAACGTGTCATCAAGCTTCAGCAATCTGTAGCCGAAGAGTACGATGCCTTGGCTGAGTTGCATGAAAAATCCGCCAAGCAGTAAGTAATTGCTTAAGAAAAAATGCAAACTGCCTTTGCCTGCACGCTACAGGAAAGGCAGTTTACATTCCTGCCCGAGCTCGCAAACCGACCAGTAATATCATCATCGCTATATAACGTTTACTGAAGCCGGAACCCAAACCTCATGTCTCATTGCAAAAAACATACGTCATATTGGGAAGTATCCAGCTCTCTAAACCTGAATAGGTGGTTACCTTTGGCCGCTTTCCAACGCTTTTCCGAACTATTACAGCGGGCAACGATATACCTGATCGTAGCAACTGTTTTTTTGTCCGGCCCCATTCAGGCTCAGGTCTCCCCGGAGGATCATCAAGCTCATCACCCAGACGTAGCGGCCCCACCACCACAATTCACACCAGCTTCTCCGGTTGTCGGAAAAAGTACCGGCATGATGGAAGGCATGGGTGAGATGATGCGCCAAATGGGTGTATCTCCCCCGAAAGAGATTTATCCATCACTCATGACGTTGTCTGATCTTCCGCCCGAAAAACGGGCGGAGGTGGAAGCCGCTGCCCATGAACGTATGGCCAGTGGCACGGCACTGATGACCGACGGGCTCACCCGCCTCGCCGATTCTGCATCCTCCAATGATTATGAACTGATGCAACAGGCCGTGAGCCTGCTGCATGAAGGTATGGCCCGATTCGAGAGTGGGTTAGCGGCTCATCAGGTGTTGGTCGGCACCGACGATCCGCAGGCCGTTGCTCTCGACTGGTTCCGACGCGAAATGGAACTGCCTGTGCCAAACCCGCCTGCTGTAAACACCGGGGTCATGGATATGACTTGGTTCCATTTCTGGATCATGCTCAGCTCGTCAGCGCTCATCGCCGGTTTCTTTTGGTTGTACATACTCAAGATGCGCCGGGCCTCGCAGCTCCTGAGCAGTTTAGCGGCGCCAGCGCGGCAGCCTTCACCTCTGCAGGCCCCAATGCCGCCGCCAATCCAATTCCCAGGATCTGCCGAGACTACCGCGTCTGGACGACCCTGGTCGGGGCAGCTGCGCATCAGTCGTATTTTCCAGGAGACCGGCGACGTCAAAACGTTCCGGCTCGTGAATCCGGTCGGAGGGATGCTGCCTTTCGATTACCTGCCCGGGCAATTCATCACAGTCACAGTGCCACACGGTGAAGCAACTGTTCGCCGTGGCTATACGATCGCCTCTTCGCCGACACAACGGGATTACATCGAAATCACTGTCAAACATGCGCCTGAGGGTGTGGTGTCCGGTTATCTCCATTCCGAGATCCACGAAGGTAGCTTGCTGGATCTCTCGGGACCGGCCGGTTCGTTTGTTTTCACAGGCCGGGAATGCAAATGCATTGTTCTGATTGCCGGAGGTGTTGGCATCACCCCACTTATGAGTGTATTGCGCTATCTTCTGGATCGTAGTTGGGAAGGTGACATTTTCCTGGTTTATGGTTGCCGTGCACCAGAGGACATCATTTTTCGAGAAGAACTGGAGTATTTGAGGCGCCGTCACACCAATCTTCAGGTGGTCATTACAGTATCGCAAAGCGGGGCGGAAAAATGGGCTGGCCCTCAGGGGCGCATCACCAAAGAGTTGCTGGCCGAGTCAATCCCGGATTTGCCGTCACGCTATATCCATATTTGCGGTCCTGTCCCAATGATGGAGGCGACGAAGCAGATTCTCTCAGAACTTGGCATACCTAAAGACCGCATTAAAACAGAGGCATTCGGTCCAGCTCTTGGCAAACAGGAACGCTTGCCGAGCGCTGATCAGAAGACCGCAGGCCCCAGTTCTCCCAAGCCTGGGCTTCCCACGGTTACCTTCACGGATTCGGACAGAGCGGGACCCCTTCCTCCTGATAAAGTTGTGCTCGATGTGGCTGAAGAATTGGGCGTGGACATCGATTACTCCTGCCGCGCCGGCATATGTGGGGTTTGCCGGGTAGAGCTACTTGCTGGTGAAGTTAGCATGGACGTTGAAGACGGCCTGGAGCCGGGGGATAAGGAAAAAAACCTAATATTGGCCTGCCAAGCCAAAGCCAATTGCGACATTTCGGTAAAGGCATGAAAGAACGCGAACGGTTTATCGTCACAGCACTTGTCCTGCTGTTGCTGGCTTTCTGGTTGGGATTCCTTTTCCATCGCTCGCCCCGCTTTCCTGGTAGTGCTATCGGTGGGGTGCTTGGTGTGTCGGGAGCGGTGCTGATGCTGATTCCGCTGGCCTACCTCATCGTAAAACGCATCAAAATCCTGAACCGGTGGGTTACGAGGTTCGTGTCGATGCGAACATTGTTAACCTGGCATATTTATGCCGGTGTGCTGGGACCCATTCTCGTCATATTCCATTCCAGCCACAAATTCGATAGTGCATTGGGTATCTCACTCACCGTCATGACCCTGATTGTTGTCCTCAGCGGGTTTGTTGGTCGCTACCTGTTGACTCGCCTCTCCGACACCATCCGTGAGAAAAAAGAAACCCTTACCCAACTGGGAATCAGTTACCGCCAAGTGGCTGCGGAATTGGTCGGAGATCCGGGACATGCCGCGATGCTGCGTTCATTTACAGGGCTTTTCACACGCTGGATTGCCAATAAGCTGATTCTGAGAAATCAGCTGGGACAAGAAAGCCCTCCACCGATGCGGGCGCTTGCACTGGTGGATGCCATGGCAGAGATTGAGTATGCAGTGAAGATGCACCAATGGTTCAAATCCGCCTTCCAGTGGTGGCTGCGCTTTCACATTACCATTGCTTTTGTTCTGTACCTGCTGCTGGCTCTGCATGTATGGGCAGGTATTTACTTCGGTTTACGGTGGTTTACGTGAAGCTTTGGCCACATTTTTTAGTCGCGCTAGTTGTCATGGGTGCCCTGTCAATGTGGGTCTATTACGGTGGTGCGCATCCTGGCGGCAAGGCCTCGGGCCTACTTGATAAAATAACCTGGCAACGCATGGCAAACCCCGGTCCGCTGACGGGTGGTCATGCTTTCCTCGAGCACGACTGCGCTGCTTGTCATACGCCAGTCAAAGGTGTAGAGGCAAACAATTGTATCGTCTGCCACGCCAACAATAAGGCCTTGCTGGGGACACAGTCCACCGCTTTTCACGCAGATATCGGTAGTTGTAGCAGTTGCCATGTAGAGCATCTGGGGAATAATCAGCGCCCAATAAAAATGGATCATAAGGTGCTGGCCAAAATTGGCCGACAGCTTTTGCCACCCAAAGAGCACGAGCGGATCGGAAATCTGGCAGCACCGCATAAAGGAATATCCGTGCTCGAAACCCCTTTAGACTGCGCCAACTGCCACAGCAACGAAGAGCCGCATCGCAACCTCTTTGGCGCCGACTGCGTCATCTGCCACTCAACCGCCGCATGGATCGTACCCGAGTTCCAACATCCGGCAGCGACGTCGACAGAGTGCGCGCAATGTCATCAAGCCCCGCCGAGTCATTACATGGAACATTTCAAGATGGTGTCTATGAAAGTATCGGGTGTGATGCACGCCGACGTCTCTCAATGCTTTCTCTGCCATAAAACCAACAGTTGGAATGACATCAAGAACGTCGGTTGGTACAAACATCACTAACATCCGGAGGACGGAATGGAAACGTTGCTACATCTTGCCATGTTGATCCTGGAAGGGATTGGCGGCTTGATTATTGCCTGTGCTGCAGCACTGTCATCATTTGATCTTGTACGCACTTGGTTCAATAAAGGGCTACGGGAAGATATCGAACCACTCCGACTGCAATTCGGTCAACGTCTGGTATTGGCGTTGGAATTTCTCGTTGCGGCGGACATTCTTGCCACGTTGCATACCCCCACGCTGGAGGGCATTGCTTTGTTGGGCTTGGTGATTGTCGTGAGAACTGTACTGAGTCTGAGTATTGCGTATGAATTGCGACACGCATTTTGCTCCGTTCCCGGACGCAATAAAGATGAATCAGGCCCACCGGAGTCGGAACGAGAAGATTCCGGACGCACTACTTCGTCTGCAGGAAAGCGCTGACGCCCAACAACAGTTGCAGGCTACCGTTGAGCAAGGCCGCTTTTTCTTTCTCAGCAAGCCCTCTACCAACAACAGCGTACAGACTCACGGAATACGCCAGCACATCGGCCAGCATATCCAGGGAGTCCGCCACCAAATCACTCGAACGTGCCAACCAACCTGCTGTGAATTCGACGACAAACATCACCGCATTCAAAGAGCTGGGAAAGGCCATCCGAACGCTTTTTTTGCTTCGCTATATTGATGAAATAGCGCTTCGAAAAACCATTCAGTCAGCGACAAATAAAAGTGAAGAATTTAATGGTTTTATCAAATGGCTCTTTTTCGGAGGAGAGGGCATCATCGCTGAAAACATCCGCCATGAGCAGCGAAAAGTAGTCAAAAACAATCAACTTGTCGCGAACATGGTGATTCTCTATAACGTCGAGAAAATGACCCACGTCCTCAAGGACTTTGGCTAAAGAGGGTGTCGCTATCAACCAAGAGCTACTGAATGGGCTCTCGCCATATCGCAATTCCAATATCAATCGCTTTGGTGACTACAATCTGGACCTGGAAAGAGAGGTCCCGCCGTTGAATTTTGGCATTAAGATACTGGAACCAGAAGGTTACCGGGCGGATCCGGGTTCTTGGTAAAGGTCTTCGCCGCACTTTCATACTGCTCTGAAGAACAACTGTCCTCGCCAAATTGCTCCTGGTTGGTTCGTAGTCCAGCCAGGTCAGGAGCATCAAATTGCGATCGAAAGGCTGTAACGGTTTGATCCGGATTAATGGCGAAGAAAAAGTAGTCTTGTGTATCCAGCATGGTTGAAATCACTGCTTGGATGATCGGGTTACCGGCACGCACCAAGCCGTGATAAGTGGCATAGCCATAAAACTCAAACCCAAGTGAAGCACCTTGTATTGGCTTGTGCCTAAAACTGAGTGGCCGAAGTTCATGCCCTGGTGCGTTACCTGGTTTGGTATAGGTCTCTCTGGCAGCACTGCAATAAAACCGCATTTCTCTTTCCGGTCTTCCACATAACCCATTGCGAAACAAGGTGCTTGCGCGGCCATAAGATCACGGATCAACAATTGATTGACCGTCAGGCGTGGCAGACAATTGTGGACCTCACCCATCTATTTCGTTTCCTCTTTTTCGATAAAGTAGGTGCCATTGGGCAACACGTGTTTGTAGGGAAGTAGGGAGATGTGGGCCAGAAGGTCATCGTCCACCGTCTCTCCTTGTTTTCGGAGTTCATCAACGATATTGCTGATTCTGGATGTGTTCCAGTACAGGATGGCATTGGTATGGACGGACAATTAAGTTGAGAAACGGACAAAATAGTTGAGAACTATGACATGAAAGATGAGAACTTAACAAAATAGTTGAGAACTTTTAGAGGTCCAGTTATGCTGTGAAAAAGCATACTGGACTTTTATTATGGCTAAAGCAAACTCTTCATTCTCAGAAGTACAAATTGCCCGTCGTATTAAAGAGGGGCGTGGCCAAGGGCATGGTAAGGACTATATTCCATGGCTAACAGTACAAGAAGTCCCTTCCTCAGGTCGTTCCCACCGTATTTATTCTCATAAAACGGGACGAGTCCATGGGTTCTACCCCGATTTTGCGGACACTTCAAAGAAGCCTGATAATGGGTGCAGCGACGTCCGTGCCGGCGTTTGCGTCTATGTGCGCCCCGGAGCGCTTAGCTCTGGTGGAGAAAGTGGAAAAGGCAACGCGTCTTATTGTGGAACGCTTCACGTATGGCGATTCCGTCATCTTCCCGATGGAAGCGAACATTGCAATCGCAACGTAGCCCGAAGTCGACGCACTGAGAGTCGGCAGGGCAGTATTGACCTGGCTAACCGGCGTGAACGCCCACATGAAACGATGCATATTGCAGCATGACAATTTTGTAATCGTGCAGTCATGGTCTCGTCAGTAGCGTAAGACTAAAGTCCCATAACCGATCTCGCAGCACCTCCTGGCGGACATTCTCAAGGCAGCGCAACGATCCCTAAAACATAGCAAGTAAGGAAAGGCAGTGCTTGAAGTGAGTAATCTGGACTGTGTTCGTGGTGAACGCCACCTATTTCATGATGTGAGTTTCCTTCTAAGGTCTGGCGAGGGCCTCCTCATCACCGGCGAGAACGGAAGCGGCAAAACAAGCCTTTTACGCATGCTTGTCGGGCTGACACCGCCCTTTGCAGGAACGATCAACTGGAAGACCAGATTAATTAAACATTTAGGGGCCGAGTACCGCCGAGAGCTGCTTTATTGCGGCCATCCATTGGGACTGAAAGACAGCTTAAGTGCCACCGAGAACCTGCAGTCCATCGCTTCATTAGTAAACGAACCGGTTGAACTGTCGGTTGTGCAGGATGCTTTGGAACGCATAGGATTGCAAGGCAGTGCCCATATGCCGGTGCGAGCCTTATCCCAGGGTCAGAAACGACGTGTCAGCCTCGCGAGATTATTTCTCTCCAGGCGCACTCTGTGGGTCTTGGATGAGCCCTTGACGGCTTTGGACACCAAGGCAAGTCAGCATGTTGCACAAGCGGTCGATAGGCATCTTGCTGATGGCGGTATTGCGGTAATTACCACCCATCAAGATATGGCCCTGGCCAGCCCGTTGCAAACAATGCGGATAGGGGCATGAAAGACGCCTTCGGTCTTTCTGCAATTTATTGGATAGTTCATCGCGAACTCAAGCTGACCATGCGACGAAAATCGGATGCGATTACTCCGCTTCTCTTTTTTGTGATTGTGACTAGCCTTTTCCCGCTAAGCGTCGGTACTGATGTCGAGATGCTCAGGAGAATCGCGCCAGGCGTTCTATGGGTTACCGCATTGTTGGCAACGATGCTCTCGCTTCCGCGCCTGTTTGAGCAAGACTACGCCGATGGCACCTTAGAGCAACTGGCGCTTTCCCCGGCACCACTGAGTGCAATGGTCGTTGGAAAGGTAGTGGCGTATTGGCTGATGACCGGCTTGCCTCTGGCACTACTTGCTCCGTTGTTGGCACTTCAATTCTACTTGTCGACGACGTCCATACTGATATTAGCGACGACGCTGTTAATCGGTACGCCAGTGTTGGCATTGATTGGTTCGATTGGAGCCAGTTTGACGCTGGGGCTACGTGGCGGCGGCGTTCTTGTCGCGCTACTCGTACTTCCCCTTTATGTACCGGTGCTGATTTTTGGTACAGGGGCAGTTGACGCGGCGGCATCTGGATTAGGTGCCACAGCGAATGTTTCGTTATTGACCGCCATGCTGCTGGTTGCCGGCTTTTTTTCTCCCATGGCCACAACGGCGGCTTTACGAATTGCTTTGGAATAGTAAGTGACGACAAGATGAACTGGTTTAAATATTCATCCCCCAAAACGTTTTATCCGCTTGCCGGGAAGCTTATGCCTTGGTTTGCTGCAGCGGCTTTCTGCCTGACCGTGGCTGGACTCTACGTGGGGTTTTTCATGGCTCCCACGGACGCTCAACAAGGCGACGGGTATCGGATTATCTTCCTTCACGTCCCTGTCTCATGGATGTCGATGTTCATTTACGTCGTCATGGCATTTTGGGCAGCAGTAGGACTGATATTCAACAGTCGATTATCGGCCATGATGGCGTCAGCCTTGGCGCCTACTGGTGCCATGTTTGCGTTTCTTTCACTGTGGACCGGAGCATTGTGGGGCAAACCGATGTGGGGGACATGGTGGGTGTGGGACGCACGGTTGACCTCTGAACTAATACTCCTTTTTCTATATATGGGGTTTATGGCACTTCAGTCCGCCATAGACGATCAACGCCGTGCAGATAAGGCAGGGGCAGTCCTCGCATTGGTTGGCGTGGTCAACATCCCGGTGATCTATTTTTCAGTGCAATGGTGGAACACCTTGCATCAAGGCGCATCAGTGTCACTGACGCAAGCGCCGTCAATGGCAACGATCATGCTGATCGGAATGCTGCTTATGGCTCTGGCTGCTTGGATGTACACGATTGCGGTCGCTCTCATGCGTGTGCGCTGCATCATTCTCGAACGTGAGTACCGAACTGCTTGGGTAAATGATTTGAAGGAGATCCGGCAATGAATTGGACAAATCCGAACGAATTTTTCGCGATGGGTGGCTACGCCACGTATGTTTGGGGGTCGGTGGGCGTGACCGTACTGGTTCTTTACGCTGAATGTCTCTTTCTTCTTAAACGTCGCAAGACGGCGCTGGCGCACGTTAAACGCGATGCAGCGTTAGGCGCGGAGGATTCAAAATGAAAACACGTCACAAACGTATTGCGCTCATTGCAGGTGGCTTAGCCGTATTGGGCGTTGCGACAGCATTAGTGCTGAGCGCTTTCCAAAGTAACTTGTTGTTTTTCTTCACCCCGACACAAGTCGCGGCGGGAGAAGCGCCGCAAGAGCGTGCCTTTCGCGTGGGCGGAATGGTGCAGACCGGTAGTGTGCGGCGCGTGGGTGACGGTCTGACAGTCAATTTCCTTATAACGGACACCGCCAAAACAATACCCGTCAGTTATACGGGAATCCTGCCCGATTTGTTCAGTGAAGGCAAAGGCGTCGTCGCTCAAGGAAAACTCGGTCCTGATGGTTTGTTCCGTGCGCAAGAAGTCCTCGCTAAACACGATGAGAACTACATGCCTCGCGAAGCCCAGCATGCGCTGGATCAAGCAAGCAAGACTTCAGATGCAACAAGGTCACAATACCCATGATTCCTGAAATTGGTCACTTTGCTCTTATTCTGACGCTATTTGTCGCGCTTGCACAAGGCGGCATTACCTTAGCCGGTGCAGCACGCGGAAATGCCACATGGATTGGCTTTGCGCGGCCTGCAGCCCGTGCTCAGTTTTCTCTCGTCGCCATCAGTTTTGTGCTGTTGATGTGGTCGTTTATTGTCAAGGATTTTTCGGTCAGCTATGTCGCCGTTAATTCCAACTCGCAATTGCCTTGGTTCTACCGGATGGCGGCCGTCTGGGGCGGACATGAAGGATCTTTGCTGCTGTGGTTGCTAATGCAAACAGGATGGGCCTACGCGGTAAGTCTGTTTTCCAGGCAGCTCCCCGATGTCATGGTTGCACGCGTGTTGGGGGTGTTGGGTTTAGTCACAGCGGGCTTCTTGCTATTTGTACTGTTGACGTCAAACCCGTTCGAGCGCCTTGTTCCGGCACCCATGGAAGGAATGGATCTGAACCCGCTTTTGCAAGATGTGGGTCTGATATTTCATCCGCCCCTTCTGTATATGGGTTATGTGGGGTTCTCTGTCGTCTTTGCGTTTGCGATTGCGGCACTACTTGCCGGGCAACTGGATTCGGCGTGGGCACGCTGGTCTCGCCCCTGGGCCACTGCGGCGTGGCTGTTTCTGACTTTAGGGATAGCTTTGGGCAGCTGGTGGGCCTATTACGAACTCGGTTGGGGTGGTTGGTGGTTTTGGGATCCCGTTGAAAACTCCTCATTCGTCCCTTGGCTGGTAGGTACAGCGCTCATTCATTCTTTAGCGGTGACCGAAAAACGAGCCAGTTTCAAGAACTGGACCGTTCTGCTTGCTATCAGCACCTTTGCACTTTCTTTGTTAGGCGCTTTTCTTGTGCGCTCCGGCGTGTTGACGTCTGTGCATGCTTTTGCAACCGACCCCCGCCGTGGTGTATTCCTACTGATGCTTTTCGCGGTGGTGGTGGGTTCGTCCTTGCTCCTGTTTGCGATACGTGCACCGAAGGTCGGCTTAGGCGGGCGGTTTGAGCTGTTTTCGCGCGAGTCGCTTCTCTTAGTAAACAACGTCCTATTGGCCGTTGCAGCCGGGGCTGTTCTGCTGGGAACGCTATACCCACTTTTTATTGATGCACTCGGGATGGGCAAAATTTCTGTTGGTCCACCGTACTTCAATCTGGTGTTTGTACCTCTGATGGTGCCCGCGTTACTCCTTATTGCGGTTGGTCCAGTGGCAAACTGGAAGAGGGCAAAGCTCCGTGATGTATTAAAGCAGTTGAACCTTCCTCTTTTCGTCGCGGTGGTAGCGGGTGTGGGTGTGCCCTTTTTATATGGAAGATGGTCGGCGCTTGTTGCATTAGGGATAGCGCTGGCAGCATGGATCGCCACTGCGGTTGTTATGGGAATCTTTAAACGTATGCGCGCAACGCGCAGTGGCTTGCTCGCGCAACCGCGTAGCTGGATGGGCATGCACATCGCCCACCTGGGTATGGCTGTATTTGTAGTGGGCGTGACGTTGGTCATGGGTTATGAAACGGAACAGGATATTCGTATGGCTCCGGGACAAACAGTGACCGCCGCAGGCTATGAACTTACCTTCCGGGGCGTCAGGAGTGAGTTGGGGGCCAACTACGCGGCCCAGGTCGGTGACATTGTTCTGTCACGTGATGGCAGGCAGTTACGTTTAATGCATCCCGAAAAGCGCAATTATTTTTTCTCGGAAATGCCCATGACGGAGGTCGCTATTGATGCGAACGGATTACGTCATTTGTACGTCGCCTTAGGGGAACCCCTTGCCGACGGCGCATGGAGTGTGCGCGTTCACTACAAGCCCTTTATTGATTGGATCTGGATCGGCTGCATCTTGATGGCACTTGGCGGCTTGTTAGCGATTAGCGACCGTCGCTATCGACTTAAGCGTCGCGAAAAACGGACGGCCGTGATTGCACAAGGAGACAAGGCATGAGTCGATTTCTGTTTCCGTTGATTGGCTTTGTCGTCTTGCTTGGGTTTCTGGCGTTCGGCTTGACGCTCAAACCCAGTGAAGTACCGTCTCCATTGATAGACAAACCGGCACCGGCATTTACGTTGCCCCAGTTGGCCAACCCGGGGGAAACATTCTCACCCGATGCAATGAAAGGCAAAGTCTGGCTGATGAATGTTTGGGCTTCGTGGTGTTTCGCCTGCCTGGAAGAACACCCCGTAATCAGGGAGCTGACTACAGAGCATGGGGTGCCGGTAGTGGGTCTGAATTACAAGGACATACGCAATGAAGCCATTTCATGGTTAAACCGTCATGGCGACAGCTATTTAGTGTCTGTTTCGGATACGCAAGGGCGAGTGGGTATCGACTATGGCGTGTACGGTGTGCCCGAGACATTCCTTATCGATCAGACCGGCGTTATTCGGTATAAACATATCGGTCCGGTGACTCACGACGCGGTGCGCGACACGATTCTACCCATGATACGGGAGCTGGAGAAATGAATCGTTTGTGGTTAACGCTGATCAGCGTCCTTATCGCGCTACCATCCTGGGCAAATAACGACCCCGCGGAAGTGCGTCTGCAGGGCATCGCCGCGGAGCTGCGCTGCTTGGTCTGCCAGAACGAGTCCATTGCGGCTTCACGTGCCGCCCTTGCTGTCGATCTGCGCCAGCAAATACGTGAACAGATTCAAGCGGGCAAAACGGATTCAGAGATCCGAACCTATATGGTAGAACGTTATGGTGATTTCGTGCTCTATCGTCCACCGTTAAAAACCACCACGGTATTGCTATGGTTCGGGCCCTTGCTTCTGCTGGTCTTTGGACTTCTCATCCTTGCGATAACGTTAAAGCGTCGAAGAAGTGCGCTCGCTGACAAGGTATTAAGTGCGGATGATCTCGAGCGGGCCCAAGCATTACTTGGACAAATCAAAGACCCTGGAAAACAACCATGAATGCTCCATTTATTACGATCGCTGCCATACTGCTTGCATGGATCACGTTATGGCTCGGACGTGTTCTTTGGCGTGGAGTCAGGCATGACCCGGAGATCGAGCATCACGCCGTCAATACCGCGGTACTGCGCGACCAGTTGCTAGAACTCGAACAAGATCATGCAAATGGCATATTGACGTCAGACGATCTGGCCGACGCACAGCAAGAGCTACAAAAGCGGGTACTACATGAGTCGACCCCAGGGCCGACTGGACGTCTGGGACGTACGGCGGGCAAACGACCAGCGATAGTTCTGACTTTTATTTTGCCAGTGGCCGCGGTGCTGACGTACCTCGCAATAGGAAATCCTGCCGCGATTACGCCGCCGCCCGTACAGAGTGTTCCGATGTTGACGCAGGCCGATGTGCAAACAATGGTGGACTCACTTACAGCGCGATTAGCAAGCAACCCTGATGATCCTGCTGGTTGGCTCATGTTGGCGCGATCGCATCGTTACTTTGAGAGATATGAAGATGCGGCAATGGCCTTTTCAAAAGCTGACGGCGTCATTGAAACGGATCCGCTAGCACTGGCAGAATATGCTGAGACACTCGCCAGAATCAAACCAGAAGGATTCAGAGGTGAACCAACGCACCTATTAGAGCGGGCACTTTCGATTGATCCACAGGAGCCGTTTGCACTCACTCTAGCTGGCGCGGCCGCGCTTGAGCGGCAAGATTATCAGGCCGCCATCGATTACTGGCAGCAGTTACTAAGCATGCTTCCGCCAGATTCGGATGCCGCGCAGATTGTTGGTAGCAGCATTGAGCGGGCGCGTCGAGAGCAGGCCGAAACGTCAAATGGTGGAGAATCCATGAGCACGGTAGATCAATAATGCTTGAGTTAACCCTAATAGGTTTGTTAACTGCATTTATTGCCGGTATTGCGTCCTTCTTATCGCCCTGTGTATTGCCGCTTGTGCCGGGCTACCTTTCGTATATTGCGGGTGGAACAGCGCAGCCAAGCACGTTGCAGAGTGGGGCTCGTGCTGCTCGTTGGCGAGCATTAGGGCTTAGTGCCTGTTTCGTTGTGGGATTTTCAATAGTTTTTCTGATTTTAGGAGCCAGCATCACCGCGATCGGGCGCCTATTTCTTTCGTATCGATATGAGCTAAATATCATCGCTGGAACCATCATCGTCGTTGCTGGCCTGATGATGATGGGATTAATTCGCATGCCCCTCACAATGCAGCGTTACTACCGGTTTGATCCAAAAAAAGCGGGGGGAAGTCCTTGGTCAGCGACAGTATTGGGCCTGGCCTTCGGATTCGGCTGGACACCGTGCATTGGTCCCGTACTGGGGGGGATCCTCGTACTTAGCGCAACATCAGACAGTATGCGTCAAGGTATTCTGCTACTAGCCGTGTACTCGCTCGGACTGGGTGTACCGTTTCTTCTTTCTGCATATTTCACAGCACCGTTTATGCGCAAACTGAGCTCCCTGCGCCAAGCTGGCCGTTATCTCCGAATTATTTCAGGTGCAATTTTGGTGCTTATGGGGCTTGCTGTGGCAACTGGGCAGTTGGTTCGCTTTGCTATTTGGCTGCTTAGGACATTCCCGGCGCTGGGCGCGATTGGTTAATGATGTGGCGACGTTTACGCGAGTTGCTTGGGGCTCTTACCTATGACGCCATCAGTTTTTAGGAGTGTGTAGTAATGAGATTGCTTATCGTCGAAGACGAAGTGAAAACTGGGAACTACCTTCAACAAGGTCTAACAGAAGCGGGATTTATTGTGGACCTTGCGCGTACAGGAGGAGAGTTTCTTGCTTCCTATTGTTAGCAGTGGAATGCTTTACCTAGTTAGCGCAATTGAGATTATTGCAGCTTTATTGATCGGGTTAGCAAGTCTGCAATGCGCTGTGACCGTAGCAGGCCTATTTTTTCGGCGAAGCCCCTCTAACGCAGAGAAGGAGGATGTCAGACTACAATTTGGGTTATGGCTTTCACTTGCAATCGAATTTGAGTTAGCAGCTGATATTTTGCGAACCACAATTGCGCCGAGCTGGGAGGAAATCGGCAAGCTTGCCGCCATTGTAGTATTACGAACCGTACTTAATTATTTCTTGCAAACTGAGATTCGTCGAGCTGCGCAACAAAAGACTTCCACAGCAGGCTAGTTTGTTTATAGTAACCCTTAGAGTAACGATGTGTTTTGGTGCTCTGGCTCTGATATTGACTTAGGTGTAACACAAAGGTTTAAGCTAAGAATGATCATGGTACGACCGATACGCAGGATGACAGTAAATGAGTCCATGTCGACTTATCTCGCATGCTATCAAGTAACCGAATCCACAAAATGAGAGGACAATCATGCTAGACGAATTCACCCACGGACCTCGCGTTGCATATTTCTCCATGGAGATAGCACTGCGTAACGAAATCCCGACCTATGCCGGTGGCCTTGGTGTACTTGCTGGCGATACGGTGCGGTCTGCGGCTGATCTGATGATACCAATGGTGGCGGTGAGTCTGGTGAGCCGTGCTGGCTATTTCCATCAGCAGATTGATGCTCAAGGTCGGCAGGTAGCGCAGGCAGTATTCTGGGAGCCAGAGCGTTGGACGCGTGCGCTTGACGCCAAGATCGCAGTGCCCATTGATGGGCGCACTGTATGGGTCGGCGCCTGGTTATACGTGGTAGAGGGACATATGGGTGGACGCCAGCCAGTGCTATTGCTCGACACCGACCTGAACGAGAATCACCCCGAGGATCGTGAGATCACACATTACTTGTATGGTGGAGATACAGCCTACCGGCTCAAGCAGGAGATCGTACTCGGAATTGGCGGTTTGCGGATGCTGCAAGCACTCGGTGTTACCGTCCGTCATTATCACATGAACGAGGGGCACTCTGCATTGCTTGGACTGGAGTTGCTGCGTTGGTACACCTACCCCACCGAAGATGTCAGGCCGGGTGAGTCACATTACAACCTCCCTAGAGTACGTGACCTGTGTAGCTTTACTACACACACACCGATCGAAGCGGGTCATGACCGCTTTTCCTACGAATTGGTGCAAAGGGTGCTTGATAGTGACTTCGATATCGAAAGCATCAAACATCTGGCAGGTGAAGACAATCTGAACATGACGCGGCTGGCACTGAATTTGAGTGAATATGTCAACGGCGTTGCCAAAAAACATGCTGAGGTGTCGAATGCAATGTTTCCCGGTTATCGAGTGCATGCCATTACCAACGGCGTGCACCCATTTACATGGGCGGCAGAAAGCTTTCGCCAGCTATACAACCACTATCTACCCGGCTGGTGCCATGAACCTCAGTTGCTGATGCGCGCCGATTGCTGTATTCCCGATGCGGCGATTTGGGAATCGCACGTTCAGGCGAAGCAGTACCTTATCAAGAAAGTTCAGGCTATCACTGGAGTCTCGTTGGACCCGAAGCTACCAATTATTGGTTATGCGCGGCGTATGACAGCCTATAAACGTCCGGGTTTGCTGTTCTCCGATATTGAGAGGCTGAAAAAAATCGCCCGCCATCACCCATTCCAGGTCGTACTTGCCGGTAAGGCGCATGCGCACGACGAAAATGGCAAACACTTGATTGAGCAACTTTATGCACATGCCCGCGACTTGGCTGGCACGATTACAGTTATCTATCTGCCTGAGTACAACATTGAACTGGCTCAGGCGCTGACAGCGGGAGCGGATGTGTGGCTCAACACGCCATTGCCTCCGCTCGAAGCGTCCGGCACCAGTGGCATGAAAGCCGCACTCAATGGCGTACCCAGTCTATCCATTCTTGATGGCTGGTGGATGGAAGGCTGCATCGAAGGAGTGACTGGCTGGGCGATTGGCGACGGTATGGAAATAGCTGATGGGGACGGACATGAATTGTACGACAAACTTGAGCAGGTAGTGTTCCCTCTCTATTACAGCAATGATCGTAGCAATTGGATCAAAGTAATGAAAGGCGCAATCAGCAAGAATGCTTCATATTTCAATAGTCATCGCATGATGCGCCGCTACGCGACAGAAGCATATATCCGATGAAGCGACCCTATTTGACCATGAGAACTAATAACAAATCAGATGGGCTGCTGCGCTGACAGAAAAGCATCATCAGCACTACATTGAGGTTGCTACTTATAGCATCGCTGAAAGTAAAGGATTCATCGACGGCGGTGATTTGGAGAACTGGTAGGCCGCAGAAGAGGAACTTGATCGGTTGTTGGTTGAGGGTAAGCTCTAGCAGCAATTCGTTAAGAATACTTCTACTTGAACAAGGAGAATCTATGACAGTTTCAGAGCTCGCCAGACGTGCAGGGGTAACTGCAGATACCGTGCGTCACTACACACGCTGTGGCTTGCTTGAACCAGTACGCGATAAAAGTAACGGTTATAACTGTTATAGCAGCGGTGATCTTACGCGCTTATTGTTTATCCGCAAGGCGCGTCTACTGGGGTTCAGCGTGGGAAATGTCCAAGACATTTTGAAAGAGAGCAGCCATGGAAACTCTCCTTGTCCGAAGGTGCGAAAGCTTTTGGATCAGCATCTTCAAGAGACCCGCAGCAAGTTACATGATTTGGAGAGTTTACAGGTGCGTATGGAGCATGCAGTAGCACTATGGGGGAACATGCCCGATGGTATGCCAGATGGAAAATCTGTGTGCCAACTAATCGAAGCGATAGCATTGGAAGATTGACTTATGTGCGGCACACAGCTTTTATTATTATATCTACTGTAACGACAATACGAAAGATGATGATCGCGAAGCGCTAACAGACCGTTTGCTTGAAACAGCAATTGTGCGTCAAAAGCGCACTCAGCACCGTGAGTGCATCACATGTAGGGGGCAAGGCTATGGCTAAAACTTAACATAGGTGAAAAACAAGTGTTACGACAAACTGTAATTTTTTATATGAAGGAGAAAAAATGACTACTAATACCAAAACCAAAACCAAAACTAAAGCAAAAACCAATGATGATGCCACGCTGACAGAAGAGCAACGTCAGCACTATATAGAGGTTGCTGCTTATAACATCGCCGAAAGTAAGGGATTTATTTCAGGTTGTGATTTGGAGAACTGGCTGGCCGCAGAAGCAGAAGTTGATCGTTTGCTGGCTGAGGGCAAACTCTAGCCACTATTGCGCAAAATTATTGAACATCCTTCGACCATCTGCGCCAACAATTGGTCGCTAGTTCGGTGAAGGATTATTGGGAATGGGTAGAAACCTTTCCTAGATTACAAAATTGTAATGAGATGTCATGTGCGAGACAGAAGTGGGTCTGTAGAATTATGTTGATACAGCATCGAATATAGGTGTGAGTAGAGCGAAATAACCTACTTACCAAGGTCAAATTAACTTCTTAATTTAGAGGATATTATTGAAACACCATTCTTCGCTTTCTTTAGTCATTCAGGATTCGCCACGCCGGCAATTCGTTCAGGTGCTTGTGGCAGCGCTGCATTGAGGTTGCTGCCTGAAGGTAAGCGCTAGCCACAATTGAGAAAATGATGAGAGACGCCATTCGTTAAGGATATTTTATATTTCAACATGGAGATAACGTATGCATTACGTTGGACAAAGTTTATGGGGGATGCACGTTTTTTGGTGGTTATTCTGGATCGTGGCGATCGTGGTGTTGTTTACTCCGATTACGCCAGTACCGCCCCGTCGATGGCGTGAGACGCCGCTTGAGATATTGCAGCGCCGCTATGTTGCGGGTGAGATCGCGTCGGCAGAATACGAAGAGCGCAAGGCCAAGCTTGAGTGCGATGCCAAACTGACCAAGTAGTGGTTCTCAGGTATCGAAGCAAACGTAAATGAGGAGATGGATTGGTTAGCGCAGAACTGGGTGCTGGTGTTCGTGGCATTTATCGGGATGCATATGTTCGGACACGGTTGTCATGGCGGACACGGTTGTCGTCATGACGAGGAAGATCAACGCCCAACAGCTGGAGAAGAACCTAACAAAGATCGGCCGCAAGGTCATCAACATTAAGTAGATTTGTCATGATTAACTTCTGGAAATTGCATGCATTTTCGCTGGCTACGACTTTGAGTGTGACGTATATTCTATGCACCGGTTTTGTGTTCGGTGCACTCTACGGAAACGCCTGGGGATTCTGGAGCAAAAGACTGTGATGAGTAACGTCAAAACTCCGGGAATCTAGCCAGCAAGCTAAGGCCATACCGCAGTTGAGCTTGTGCAGGTTCCAGATTAGTTGCTCAGGAACCTATGATAACAAAGAGTGTGGCAACCATTAGCAAGATATATGGAGGTGGAAAATGACGATCGATCCATTATGCAAGATGATCGTGGAACCGGAGAAGGCTGCGACCGACCATTCGTGCTGCGGTGGGCACTAGTCGTTAAGGATGCTATCTCGAAAACTATTACACTTGGCACATGACCTTGCTATTTTGAATGGGTTAATAACTTCTAAACAGGAGAGCATCATGATTATAGCGACTGTTTTACAAGGAAGCACTTTTTGTTTACCACAAGCGTTGAGAACTACTCAGGAGGCAATCCATCATCCAGTAGTGCAAGAGATGCTTCGCAGGCAATATGAATACAAACTTGGCTTCATGCCGCGTATGCATCATGAACAAACGGGTGAATTTAAGTTGCTTGTGGAATGTGGTTGGGAAGCTCGCAATTGACTATATGGTGTGCGTCATACCGCACTGCGTTGGAATAGTGTTGCCCTTGGAAGTCGATCACAGTCTCTGGCAGCTGTGATCTAATTTTGAACAAGAGAAGGGCGATGGAAATCGACTTATGAAAGAATCAAAAAGACCTAAAAGAATGCAAAAGCCAGCAGGTCAGATGTTATTTATGTCAGACCATGTCGCAGAAAATGCAGATGCGATCGCAGATATGACCGCAACCGAACGCCCTCTGCATGATTATGTATCCGAGGTATCGGAGCGAACTGATATTCGAGTTGGTATGCCATTGCCTATGGGAGCCTATGCACATGGCGAAGGAGTTAACTTTGCGTTCTTCAGTCGACATGCGAGCCGCGTCCGGCTGGAGTTGTTTGATCATCCCGAAGATGCCATGGCCGCCAGAGCGATTGATCTGGATCCAGCGCACAATCGCACTGGCGATGTATGGCACGTCTGGATAGAGGGAATTCGGTCCGGCCAGTTGTATGCCTATCGAGTGGACGGCCCATATCAGCCCAAGGACGGACACCGTTTCAATTTCAACAAGCTTCTCCTAGACCCTTTTGCCACGGCGATTTCGATATTGCCTGATTGGGATTTTGGCCCAGCGCGAGGTTACGAGACGTCGGAACAAGAGCAAAACCTGATCTGTTCGAAAGTCGATGATGCTGGTGCAATGCCAAAATGTGTGTTCACTCATGAGCACTTCCACTGGCAGGACGATCGGCCGCTCAGACATCCTTGGCCGAAGACGATTATTTATGAAACACACGTGCGTGGCTTCACTATTCATCCCAGCTCCAATGTGGGACATCCCGGTACATATCGCGGCCTGATAGAAAAGATCCCCTACCTTAAAGACTTGGGAGTGACCACCATAGAACTGATGCCTGTGCATGAGTTTAATGAACAGAATGTGCTGGGTATCAATCCGCAAACAGGCCAGCCACTCAGAAATTACTGGGGCTACGATCCTGTGTCCTTCTTTGCACCTAAAGCATCCTACAGTAGCGCTGGAGGCTTGGGTCAGCAGAAGCTGGAGTTCAAAGAAATGGTTTTGGCGCTCCATCGTGCCGGTATAGAAGTGATCCTGGATGTCGTATTCAATCACACGGCAGAAGGAAACGAGCTGGGCCCAACGTTGTGTTTCCGCGGGATTGATAACGCGATTTTCTACACGCTGGCATCAGACAAACGCTACTACAAAAATTACGCTGGTACTGGCAATACCATCAACGCCAACCATCCTGTGGTGCGGGATCTCATCTTGAGTGCGCTGCGCTACTGGGTGTTGGAGATGCATATCGATGGATTCCGTTTTGATCTGGCATCAATTCTCGGCCGGGATAGTACCGGCAATTTGCTATCTAATCCGCCATTGATCGAGCAGATTACCGAAGATCCAATCCTGAGGGGAACCAAACTTATCGCCGAAGCTTGGGATGCTGCTGGAGCTTATGAGGTTGGTAGTTTTTCCAAGGGCTGGGCGGAGTGGAACGGTAGATACCGTGACGATGTTCGTCGATACTGGCGTGGCGACGAAGGAATGCTGGGTGTCTTTGCTAGTCGCATCTGTGGCAGCGCCGACATTTATGCCAAGACCGGTAAATGTCCTGAGTGCAGCATCAATTTCGTCACCTGTCACGATGGCTTCACCTTGCATGATCTGGTGAGTTATCGGAACAAGCACAATGAAGCCAACGGGGAAAGCAACCGTGATGGGACTAATGAGAATTTCAGCGACAATTATGGCGTTGAAGGCGAGACATCGGATGGAGAGATCGAGTCCATCCGGATACGCCAGATCAAAAACTTCCTGCTGAGCCTATTGATCTCACGCGGTGTGCCGATGCTATCGGGCGGGGACGAATTTTGCCGCACGCAACACGGCAACAATAATGCCTACTGCCAGGACAACGAGACCAGCTGGTATGACTGGAGCCAACTGGAGCAGCATCAGGAAATGTACCGCTTCACCCGTGGCATGATCGCCTTTCGTCGAGCTCATCCAATTCTGAGTCAGGAGCACTTCTACGTGGAGGCAGAGATATCTTGGTTCAGCCCGCAAGGGGATTTGCTCAACTGGACTGACCCAAAAGAAAAGCAGTTTGCCTGTCTGATCCTTGAGGGCGAACACAATGCTTTGTACCTGATGTTCAATGCCGGCGCCGATGCAATCGATTTTAGTTTGCCACCCTTATTGCCGGATACTCGGTGGCATCTGGCAGTTGACACCTCGCACGAAGCACCACAAGATTTGTTTGTTGCTGGAGAGGAGCCGCTTTGGGAAAATACGCATGCTTACCGACTAGCCCCCCAATCTAGTGTCATACTTTTGGTTCGAGGAACGATCAGTCAAGATTCGCAGGTAGCATTGAGGGATCCCAAATGAAAAGAAATATCCCGATCATGACATTTTTTGGATATTAGCTGTAGCCTCAATAATGGATCGGCCGCTTCGAGATAGCGCATAGCCGAGTGCTCAACTTTCTAACCAACTCATGCCATCAAGGCCTCTGTCGCACCCTGGTTTAGAGCCCCTTGCCAATTAGCACGGCGGTAAATCCGTTTTACGTCTTCAGTGTATTGGGTCAGGTCATCACCTGTATTCGTTGATTTAACGGTTTGGTACAAAATTCTCAATTCATGAAACTTACCAGTAAGGGCACTGCCTGCAACTTGGTATTTATCTTTAGCGTCCTCATAAAAACTGATGAATAGTGGTACGGCCTGAGAATACTAGACACTTTTTATGTTACAAATTACCCTAGACATAAAAAGGAAGCATCATGGCAAAAGGCATTCGTTACTCAGACGAATTTAAACAAGAAGCAGTCAATCAGATCACTAAACACAGCTACGATGTAGCTGAAGTTTCTACTAGGTTAGGCGTCAGTGCCAAGAGCCTATATAAATGGAAGCAAGCGTTTTCCAAACCCACTAAAGTCCGCGAAGCCGAATCAGATCTACAGGCAGAAGTTGCTCGATTGAAACGTGAGTTAAAACGGGTTCAACAAGAAAGGGATATATTAAAGGAGGCCGCTGTAGATTCAAATGGTCAAAGCAACAGTTTTACTAAAATACTGATTTGCATGGGCACATTTGATGAAACGAGCAAAACGAACATTTACTCAAGATGAGAAAGAACTGGTATTTAATTTATGGAAACAAGGCACCGGTTTCAGTGATATTGGAAGAGTATTGGACGCAGCACCCGGTACAGTTTTCACAGCATTACGTGAAACCGGTGGCATCAAACCCAGAACCAGAACCAGAAATGCCAAACATCTGACAATTGCTGAGCGTGAGGAAATAAGAGTCGCATTATCGGCGAAGATGTCACTCAGAGCTATCGCCAGGATGCTAAACCGCTCCCCTTCAACCATATCTCGAGAAATTGCGCGTAACCGAGGAAGGCGCTACTACAAAGCGGTTGATGCAGATAATCGTGCAAGGCGCATGGCCAAACGGCCTAAACTTGGAATACTAGAGCTTAATTCAGTTTTGCGACGGCTCATCATGTCAAAGCTTGAGTTGAAGTGGTCCCCCGAGCAAATATCTGGCTGGTTAAGCATAGAATTCTCACGAAACAAGCAAATGCAGGTTTCACATGAGACCATTTATAAATCAATGTACGTGCGAGCCAAAGGTATTATCCATCACGCTTTCACGCAACATCTGCGTCGTAGCAGGCCGATGCGTCACAGCAAATATCATCGTCGAAGTGGCGATAGGAGCTTCACTAAAATTGTTAACGGCTTGTCGATCCATGATCGCTCTAAAAACATTGATAACCGAAAGTCCCTTGGTCACTGGGAAGGTGATCTGGTGTCAGGCTCGAAAAACACACACATTGCTACGCTAGTCGACAGGAAGTCACGCTTTACCATCATCCTCAAACTGGCAGGAAAGGATGCTGAATCAGTACATACAGCCTTGTTAGCAACGTTTAAAAAGATGCCAGTTGAATATCGTAAATCATTGACTTGGGATAGAGGCATGGAGTTGGCTAAACATGCTGACTTTACAAAAGAAATTGGCATTCCTGTGTACTTTTGTGATCCTCAGTGCCCTTGGCAAAGGGGCACAAACGAAAATACCAACAGCCTAATTCGTCAATACTTGCCTAAAAAAACAGATCTATCACCGCACACACAAGAACAGCTGAATGGTCTTGCAACTCAGTTAAACGAACGCCCGAGGAAAACATTGAAATTTAAAACACCATCACACATGATTAGTAAGGGTGTTGCGATGATCACTTGAATCTACAACCGCGCTCTTGGTTGCCGACGAGATCAAGTTCACGCGCTGATTACCTCTTTACGAGGTGAATTCCCCGTCACCACTCTCTGTGAGCTGTTTAATATGCCAAGCTCTACGTACTACGAGCGTAAGAAGAAAAGCCAACGTATTGATGGCAAACGACTGCGTGAGCGTGCGCAAGTGAGCGAGCTATTTCATGCCAGCCGTGGCTCGGCCGGGAGCCGAACGCTGGTTAGGCAGTTGCTGATGCTCGATATCATCATGGGTCGCTACAAGGTCTCGCGCTTGATGCAAGAGGCGGGATTACGTAGCAAACAGCCCGGACGACGCCATCGGTATCAAGCCGCACAAACCGAGTGTATGACGGGTAGAGATGGATAAAAAAGAGGCGGTCAGTAAATTTGATGCATTAGCTTCCGAGCTGAGGCTTGATCTTGTGAAGCTATTGGTGCAGTTTGGTGAGGATGGTTTAGTGGCCGGAGAAATCAGCTTACAGCTGGCTATTCCACCAACTAATCTATCTTTTCACCTAAAGACTCTGACACACGCTGGCCTTGTCTATGCAGAGCAAGAAGGGCGATTTCAACGTTATCGTGCTAATACCTCGGCATTGATGAGTTTAGTGGGATATTTAATGGAGAAATGTTGCGACAAGCAAACTAAACCAAAAACCGAATTGTGTTAGTTATTGAAAATAGACTAGCTAATTAGCTAGTCTATGATAAGTAACAAAATTTAGTTCCCAACTATTTTGTCATTTTTAATTTTCGCGCTAGCTTACAACACCACACCCAGTTTCCATCTATTTTGTCATTTCCCTTCAAATAACTCTCAAAAGCCTCCATTTCTACCCTTCCCAGTTCCCAACTATTTTGTCCGTCTACAGTATGAATTGATTGATTCGAGTTCTGCAAGATAGGGTTCAAGCGACTTTACGGCCAATTCGACATTCTTTTGCAGTCTTTCACAGTAGCTGGCCATTGAATCGGAAGGTTCTGTAAACCAGGCTTCATCATATTCAGAATATCCAAGTGTGCTTTCCATAATCATCAACCTGGACTATGGAAGCTGTGCTTCAATTTGTGCAGCACGTTTGCTTTGAATATCCGAAAAGCTATCAGCGGTACCGGCAGCAAACGTGGATGTGATAATGACAATTGCTGCAATAAATATAAAAAGTATTTTCATGGGGAATGCCCTCGTAAAAAGAAAGTAATTACGGGGCAGATATGAATGTCGCACAGGGACAAAGTATCTGTCCCGTGCGGGTTGAGCTATAAAAAGCCCAAAAACAAAAAAACCGCATGCAATGTTATTGCTGTGCGGCTTTCGTTATCACCATCCACCTTAGTGGTTTGGCAAAGTGCTCTAAATCAATAGAGAATGGTTGAAGGATAAACACGCTTGTGGATGATGTCAATTATCTGAGCGACTTCTACCTCTTTTCTTGGACATTGCTGCCATTGCACCCTTTTTCACATTCAACCTACTCGCATACCGGACCGGCATAGTAGCTGACTTCCAACCACCAGCAACCATCATTGCGGGGAGATCAGCTCCATCAACTAACAGTTCCTGAGCCGCCCCCACTCTGGTTGAATGTGCAGAGACATCTTTAAATGAATAGCCATTTCGTTTCGCTAGATTCTTGAAAATACGAGCAATGCGGTCTTTATGCATTGAATCTAGCACACGGTTACCAGCCCCTACCGATCTAAATAGAAAACCACTCTCAATATGCGCCTTGTTGCACCAGTCATTAATGAGGTCCACAGTTTCAGCAGAAATATAACGATGACTTCCTTCACCTGTCTGGTCAGTCTTGTGCCATCCAACATAGACACTCCCACTGCCATCATGGTCGAATTGAAGATGCTCAAGCTCTATCCTTACTAACTCAGAGCATCGCATCATCGTGTCAAAAGCCACTGATATCAGAGCTTTATATAATGTGTCTCTCAAATCATCACCAAGACTGTCGATAATTTTGTCCAGCATCTCGTATTTAATTGGTGCAGCTTGACGTTGCGAGCGAGAGCGAAACCTTAATGCCACCGTCTTAAGTGCCATTGAGACTCTTTTGGTAGAGACAGGATTTATTGCGTTGTGGCCATAACTGTAATCTCCTGTGACATCACGAACAGCGTCCATGCCAATGTCGTGGAAGTATTTTATGGAGGTCAAATATCGGGATACCGTTGCCACAGCCTTGTTTTGCTCTGTGGCCATCACCTTTCGCCCTTTTTCTTCGATGAAAATCACTTCACCGGTTTTAGGATCGCATTTAGGTTTTGTGGCCATCTCCCATATAAACTGTTCCAACTGTTCTGGTGTTGCTGGAACTGGCCGGTGACCATGCCGATCACACCAGGCTTTATAAATCTTGAAATCGGCAGCACGCGCCCGATTGGTATTTTCAGCAAACGCATTTTGATAAATCCTGATACGTTCTTCGACAGCTTCATGAAGCTCGACCGGAAGTGAATCAAAAACGCTCACGAGTGAAACCGATCCCATCTTCTAAAATCCTTCTTTGACAGAGTTAAGCCAAAAAACCGGCTGCAGAAATTAATGGTCTGATAATGTCAGTTATCAGACTATCTGTCAAAAAAAGCATCTTTACTGGAATAAGGTTGCATATATGTTATTTTTAGAAAATAGATCGTTAAAGACATAAAACAGATAATTAAAATCCAAACAATAGGAAAAAGAGAACTGTGATTCTTAGTAAAAGTATGTCTCTTTGCATTAAAACTATGTCCGAAGCTCTGATGTTTGTAATAAAAGTATGTCCAAAGCTCCGATGTATTAGTAAAAAGGTAAATGCAACATTGTTGCTGCGGTACTCATATTTTCTTCAGGCCTAAGATCGTATTCACTCGTCTTGGGTGGATCACTGTGGCCGGCCATTATTTGCACGGTTAATAGATCAACACCTTTAGCTAATAAACTGGATATAAATGTGCGCCAGAAATCATGTGGGGTTAATGCTGGTGTTCCTGCCTATTTCCAGCGTTTCGTTAAGACTCCGTTTTTAAGAATTCGCCAAAATAATGTACCGTCCAATCACCCCGAAGTGTTATTCAAACCCTTAGCAGCTTGTGTTCCTGAATCCATGAAGACTTTAAGTTCTGTATTGCGTTTCCTTAACATGTGTATTTCTCTGTTTTCGACATTAACATGCTTAAAAGATAATGCAGCACCCTCACCTAATCTCAGCCCATAAAATAAAAAGTGTTAAATAACCCTTGTATTATTTTGTAAAACTGCTCTACCCCTGCCGGTTCATATCCTAGCCATCACAATCAAGTGAGGGGTGCTGATTCAAATTGTTTTCTGGCATCATCTTTCCATTTAATCTTTTTGCACACTGTATGAATGATTTTTTTTGACTGACACGAAATTTTCGACTGTTCAAAGTAAGCTTGAAAAAAAATTACCTTATCCCTCCCTGACCAGATGTCACTTAGATGACGAACAAAAGTTGTTAAATCATGGATGACTGCCCGGCTTTTCACTAAACGATATTTCAACTTTTCAAGGTCGATAAGTTTTACATCCCAACCATTTGCACTTTGACGAACCATGATGTGTTTCGGGTAGAGGCAGTTATGCTGGTAGTTATGTTGATGTAAATCGCGGATGACTTTGGCTATACTTGATATCAATGTTTTTTTGTCTTGTGAGACTAAAGTTGAAAGTTCAATTTTATCCAAACTGATATACCCTTCTAAAGCCTTGGTAACTAGAACAGCTTTGGCGCCTTTTGTATCGAAATATAAAACGTCCAACGTTGGTATATTTATGGCGTGAAGTAATTGAATGTTATGGTATTCACGCAAAAAAGTTGGAATACCGTTAAGTGGATGTATAAGCGTCCTTGTCATATGATTTTCTTGCCGCTTGATAAAAACTTTTTCTGATCTCCCAAAGTTATCAATCATACATTTGACAACACCACTCCAACCGCCGCGACGAACATTGGGTGTTTCAAACCAGGGTGAATTAATATGCCAAAGTTCTTCAAAAACATTACTGTCCTTGTTATGGGGCGAGCGTAACAAACTGACTCTATTGATAGTGTTTAACATGAAATATTCTCATTTTTTTCGAGAATATAAGTTCGCCACATCGCGTATTTCGGGATGAAATCTAGATAGGCTTTTATAGTGAAACCAGCCTCGTTGAATTCTTTTTCAATAGTCCGTTGAGGTATGACAAAACGGTTCTGATAATGGCGTTTAGTTCGATTCGATTCGAGTTTTTTTCGTTTCCAGGCTTTAACGTTACCATCCACCCAAAGAGAAACAATCACTGTGGATTTACTTACACGGTGAAATTCTTTTAATAGTTTAAGACGATCCTCGGAATAACCAATATGGTGTAATAAACGGATGCAGAAAATATTGTCAACATAACCGTCACTAAGTGGTAATGAAAAAGCAGAAGCTTTAAATGTATCTATTTTCTTAGTGAGTTGTTTTTCGCGATATTGCAGTCCTATATCAATCATTTTCTGACTGTTATCACTGGCATAGACATGCCTTTTAGGATTTTCAGTCAGCACATCCCAAAAGCGTCCGGTGCCACACGGGACATCCAATACGCTCGTCGGATTACCCGCTATTCTTAAGGCTTTTCTGGCGATCTGTTGTTCACGCCAGTTTGACAGTTTTCTTGCTAAACCATCTGTGTGTTTCTGGAAATAAGCTTTAGCATGTTGTTCAGTATATTTTTCAGCAAATTCAAGTTGCTTGCTCGTTTGATTTGACATATTAGGCCGCTTACTCAATCTGATAAGGAAGCAGCATTGTCTGACTTGAAACTTAAGAAAGGCTTAACTTAATCGATGTTTTAAAATGGATGAGTTTGAACTTAGAACATATCCATATGAATCGTGTTTTAAATACATCCTGAGCATGATCTTGAAACTACGTCGATAAGTAATTGCAAATTTTTCATTAAAGTATGAAACATAATGTATTGCTAATCACTGATTCCATAACGTTGTTCTCGATATAGCCAAGAAGGTAACAAGGAGTGTGCTAAAGCTTCCTTCTCTTGTGACTCACTTGCGTCGCCTATAACTTCCATACGTCTTTTTAACCTATCATATTGTCCAGATTTCGCTGGTTGATCCATCCTTAAAACCGTCACATCTGTCCCCTTCATAAGTGCAAAATAGTCAGCAAACTGCATCATGGCGCGGCCAGGTGAAAGCTGTTCTGACTCAATGGTTAAATCGCGTCCAATCATCGGATGATTCGCAGAAACGCCCATTAGAGATAACAATGTGGGAGCTAAATCAACTTGACTGGAAACGGTTTTAATCTGCTTAGATTCAGTGTCTGCTCCTAGTATCATTGCCGGAATCTGAAAGCCAGAGATTGGCACTAGGTCATCACCATAAACCCGATTAGTATGGTCTGCTACGACGAGAAACAGTGTGTTATCCCAATAATCACTTAGTTTAGCTTTATCAAAAAACTCTCCTAATGCGTAATCAGCATATTTAACCGTGTTGTTATCCGTTTGTTTAGGCTGGTCATAAGGTTGAATACGACCATCAGGATATTCAAATGGAGTGTGATTGCTAGAGGTAAAAACAAAACTCAAAAATGGTTGATTTTTGGCATTTAACTCCGAAAGACGTTGATGTGTTTTATTGAGTAAATCTTCATCAGACACACCCCAGCTACCTGTAAAGATTGGATCCTCAAAATCACGCTCATCAATGACAGATTCGAAGCCATTGCCAATAAAGAAGCTGGCCATATTGTCAAAATGAGACTCTCCACCGTAAATAAATTCAGTAAAGTAGCCTTGTTGTTTTAATAAACCACCAAGTGTGAAAAAGTTTTGTTGGGCCAACGACAATTTAACAACGCTTCGAGCAGGAGTCGGAAGGTAACCACTGACCACCGCTTCAATACCCCTAACAGATCGCGTTCCGGTTGCATAAAGTTGTTCAAACCACCAACCTTCTTTTTTTAATCGATCGAGATTTGGTGTTACCGGCAGTCCACCAAGAGATTCTACATAACTTGCTCCCATGCTTTCTTCTAGGATTATTACTAAATTGAGTGGTTTTTCCCGGTGCTGAGTTGCTTGCTGAAAATGCATGGTAGGATTCTTTGCGTCTGAATCATTTGGAATCCATGGATAGAGTTGACTCAACGTGCCAAGGACTTCTTCATGAGACATTTTTCCATAAAGCTCTGAGGATTTGTCTTCGTGCTGCATATTGTAAATAGCAAAATAAACAGACCATGCCGAATTGATGTAAAGACTATTAACCATGGCATCTGAAGTTCTGGCAAATAATGCTGGATTTGCTGGACGATGTCCGAGTGAAGACCGGATCATCAAAGCTAGGATTACCACCAAGACAGGCCAAAACAACCATATCTTCCATTCTGGCCAGTCAAACTTGAAGTTGATGAATTGTAATTTGAGTAATCGTGTGATGCCCCAACCTGATAAAATCGTTACCAGACTCCCTACCAGAACTTCAGCCCTGAAACCGTTCCATAGCATTGAAGATACTTCATGAGGGTATTTAAGATATTCAATGAACAGACGATTTGGCCTCAGATCATACTGCATGATAAAAGCGGGTGTAGAAATCTCCATAAAAACAATAAACGTCAGGATCAATACGCTCCATATCAATAATATCCACCGAGAGACAGGCCAAAACCATCGATTAACAAGTATTGGTAGTAATAGAGCTATGGGACTCATTAACATTCCCATAATAATCAGATCCGATCTAACCCCCTGACTGAACATGGTCCAAAGGTCTGTGACAGCCGAAACTCTTTCCCATTGCCAAACCACCAACCCCATTCTCGATAATGAGAGGATGAACAATCCTAGCAACATGATTTTGATAAATAATTGATATGGCCCAAATATCAGCCAGGTTCGGTTTAGATTCTTAAGCATTTATTTATATTTCCCGTATGCATTAACTGCGTCTTATTGGCTGATATGAGTAGTCAGCTGCAAAGAATTGAGGCCAATATAAATTTCAATACTTAAGCGTTGCTTAAGAAATCGAACATAATATGAGCCTAGGAATTTTTGTTGAGGTAAAAAATGAAGACGGGCTATACGGGATTAAAAAGATTGTTTTATGCGACACAGTATTCATACCAAGGATTACGTGCCAGCTGGGAAAGCGAGGCTGCCATTCGCCAAGAGCTCCTACTTATTGTATTTCTGGTGCCAATCACATTTTTGCTTAATATCACATCAGTTGAGCAAGTAATGTTGATCTTTAGCTTGGCTTTTATCGTTGTCGCTGAACTACTCAATACGGCATTAGAAACCGTTGTTGACAGGATTGGTCATGAGTTTAATACGTTGAGTGGTAAGGCAAAAGATATTGGTTCTGCTGCAGTGTTTGTAAGTTTGGTTACGGCTTTTTTGACGTGGTTAATTATTTTATGGTGAAACAAGCTATCTATAGGAACCATACCTTTTGGCTACTATTACTAGTGTATTTTTGCTTAATGATGGGACTAGAGTATTTTGGAGGAGATCTGAAGCTTGCTGGTTATATCTATGCTTTAGAGGGACAGCAATGGCTTTTACGAAAACATTGGCTAACCAATGAAGTTTTACATGATGGTGGCCGATGGTTGAATTATATAGCAGTGCTATCAGTATTAGTTATCACCATTTTTTTCACCGTTAAACATAAACAATACTCCTCCCTGGCTAGAGCATGGCAAGGACTAACATTGTCATTAATCGTCTCATTTGTTGCTGTCAGTTATCTCAAATCTATTACCGACATTGACTGCCCCTGGAGTTTAGAGCTGTTTGGTGGTGATAGACCCTATTTAAGCTTATTCGCTCATCGATCCAACAGTCTGCCCATGGCTTACTGTTTCCCCGCCGGTCATGCCAGCATTGGTTATGCTTGGGTAGCATTATTTTTTATGTTGAGAGAGATAAAACCAGCTTGGCGATATTATGGTCTGGGAATCGGCATGGGCTTTGGCTTACTCTTTGGTTTTAGCCAACAATTAAGGGGAGCACATTTTCTCTCACATGACATCACAACTTTATTTATTTGTTTGTTTTCAAGCTATGTCATTTTTAAATTACTTTATTCCGATCAAAAAACGGCCGAAATGGTTTGATAAGTGAGGAAGTAACATAATGCGAATTTTGTTAATCGAAGATGATCAGCTATTAGCGTTAGGGATCATAACCGCATTAAAGCGTATGGGTTATCAATTGGAACACTGTACGACTGGATTACATGCCAAACAAGCACTTTTGAACGGTGAGTTTGCATTACTGATTCTGGATCTGGGCTTACCCGATGGCTCAGCTGTTCCACTAATTAAATCAATACGTAAAAATGGACATACATTGCCTATTTTAGTCTTAACAGCACAAGACCAAATCGAAATTAAGTTATCAGCTTTGAACAATGGTGCAGATGATTACCTAGTTAAACCCACGGATGTCCGTGAAATTGAAGCTAGGATTCGTGTACTGGTAAGACGCAGTTCTGAACGAAAGGATGATATTTTATTTATTTCAAGCTTGAGATTAGATTTACAGACTCATGACTGTGAATATAACGGTCAGAGCGTCATATTAACAAAACGAGAATTTCTTTTGTTAAAGGAGTTTATGATGAACCCCAATCGTATTCTAAGCAGACAATATCTTGATGAATTAAGTTATGGTTGGGAGGGTGAAATAGACAGCAATGCAACCGAAGTTCATATTCATCATCTGAGAAAAAAACTATCAAATGATTTGTTTAGAACCGTAAGAGGAATTGGGTATATGTTAGTAGAAGAATATGACGTTTAACTCGATCAAATTATGGTTGTTAGTTAGTATTAATCTACTGATGATCATCATATTAGGGATGACAGCTTCAATTTCGTACCATAACTCACTTCACGAAATGGACGAGATTTATGATGCTCAGCTTGCTCAAACTGCACGCTTATTGTGGACCTTATATAAAGTTAACCCCAACAAATTTTCTGAAGATCCCATTGTAATCCCTGTGCCCACAAGAATTGATACAGGTGAACAGCTTACCTCTGCACAAGAAAGGATGTTCCCAGAGCATAAATATGAAAGCAAAATTGCTTTTCAGATATGGCGTAATGAAAAGTTAATATTACTATCAGAAAATGCCACTTCTTTTTTAGCACAAAGTAAAACAGAAGGCTTCCATGAAATAGCGGAAAAAAATTATAAATGGATAACCTTTAGTTTGTATGATCCTGTCGAAGATATTTGGGTCTATACATCTCAGCGAGAAGATGTTCGCAGTGAAATGAGTGGACACATGGCGGCAACGCAAATACGACCCTTATTATTATTAATTATTCCATTAAGTATTTTAATTTATTTTATTATTGGACTAAGTTTAAGACCACTTAGTCACTTAAGCCAACAGTTAAGAGATAAAAAACCTGAAAAGTTAACTGAAGTTCACACCAACTTGCCCAGTGAATTAAAACCAATACAAGTAGCCATTAATGGTTTGTTAAAAAGGATAACTCTTTATCTTGATAAAGAAAAAAGATTTATCATCGATGCATCACATGAACTTAGAACACCGCTAAGTATTCTTCAATTACATGCTCAAAATCTCAACTCGGATTTAACCGAACAAGAAAAACAACAAGCAATTTCGGCAATCGATACTGGCAGTAAAAGGATGGTTCATCTGGTCAATCAATTACTTGCTATGGCAAGAATTGAGCAGTCTTCTCTACTCGCTCCTCAAAGGCTTAATGTGAATGATTTGCTTGAACAAAGCATGTCACAGCTATCAATCCATCAATTAGAGAAAGTAAGCTGGTCAACTAAGATTGATAGAAATTGTGAAGTTTATGGTGATCCATCTTTACTGCAAATAGTGATGCGAAATTTATTGGATAATGCGGCCAAATATTCAGAGCAAGAACAAGTAGTTGAAATTGAAGTAACAAATGCTCCAGAAAATAATGTTCTAATTACAATTAAAAACAATAACAACATTATTACGGAGTCTGATCGTTTGGGAGAACGCTTTTATAGGCATAGCCAGCACCAGCATATTGCAGGGGCTGGACTCGGATTATCGATAGTAATGATGATTATTGATTTACATCAAGGCCAAATCACTTTCACACAGCAAAAAGAACAGTTTGAAGTAAAAATAATATTGCCAATAAATTAGATTTAAGCATTTTTTAAGATTCAACTTATAGAGTGGGAGTTAATAACTTTATAAGTGGAATTTAACAATGTTATCTCTCGCAAAAAAATCTTCATCCTATTTACAAAGTAATACATTTTATATAGCGATTAGTAACTCAATAGCAATCCCATCTTGGGTATATATAATTTTGTCATCACTATTTATCACTGTTGCTTACAATTTACCTATATTTTATTTTCTATTCAATCAACTTAACGCTTTTGAGCCATCGCTACAATTTAAGATAGTCGCTCTTAGTTTTATGATGAATCTTATATTGGTTTCATTATTCTCGTTTAAAAGACTGTTAAAAGGTTGGCTCCTGATACTAATTACTATTTCGGCCTTTAGCAGCTACTTCATGATGAAGTATGGCATCCTCATTGATAAGGATATGCTGCAAAATGTGGTTGAAACGGATTGGAATGAAACTCAAGGCTTGATTGGGACCGGATTATTTTTTCATTTAGTATTGTTTTTGTTTATACCTGCCATGATTAACAAAAAAATGAATATACAATGGGGAGGTTTTGGACATCAACTAAAAGTATGGCTCACACTTCTAATAATAACTTTTATCCTCCTCGCAGGATTTTTACAGTTTAACTACAAAGAACTTTCTTCCTTTTTTAGAAATCACCGTGAAGTTAAGCATCTAGCCGTGCCATTCAATGCCATTTCAGCAAGTGTTTCTGTCGGTGAAAAAATAGTAGCCTCCGCTTTTCCAACTGAATTTCAATTGGTAGCATTGAATGCAAAGTTAACGGCACCAATCAATAAAATTAAACCAAATTTATTTGTAATGATCGTAGGCGAAACGGCAAGGGCAGATCATTTTACTCTTAATGGTTATCATAGAAATACAACACCAAAGCTATTGCAACTGCTAGATAATGCTCCTGATACAATGGTGAACTTTAGTGATGTTGCTTCGTGTGGAACGGCAACAGCTATCTCTGTTCCATGCATGTTTTCATACCTTAATCAGGCAAATTATGATGCTGATATAGCCAAAAATAGTGACAATGTACTCGACATTCTTCAACGAGCAGGCGTTGATGTAACTTGGTTGGATAACAATTCAGGTTGTAAAGGGATGTGTGACCGAATTCCAACTCAAAATATTATTAATTGTGATGGTGAGCAATGTAGCGATTTGGAATTAATTCCAGCATTTGAAAGCAAAGTAGCTTCAATACCACCTTCAAAAGATGCATTTATTGTGATGCATCAGTTAGGTAGCCATGGGCCGGAATATTTTAAACGTAGTACAGTTAGCCAAAAGAAATTTTTCCCTGAATGCGAAACAAATCAACTGCAAAAGTGTTCACAGCAAGCCATTATTAATGCTTATGACAACAGTATTTTAGCTACAGATGAACTGATTGCTGATACTATTGAATCATTAAAGACCCTTGAGTCTGAATATAATGTTGGCCTTCTATACATTTCTGATCATGGTGAATCTTTGGGTGAAAACGGTGTATATCTCCACGGTCTGCCCTATCGAATTGCTCCTGAAGCCCAAAAACATGTTCCGATGCTAATCTGGTTATCTGATAGCTTTAAACATGAAAATAATTTTGATTGGGAAAATACGATAGCAAACAAAGACAAATCAATAAGCCATGATTTACTATTTAACTTGATACTTGAACTTATGAATATAAAGGAAAATCGATAATAGAGCCGACACATCCATGCTCTGCCCTATCTGATCTTAACTAAGTCATAATGCTATTAAATAATATCGGTAAAATCCAGATATCAATTGCAACAAACTAAGTCTCATAGTTACATACCTCAAAAGAAGTATCACGTCTTTTAAGACATACTTTTACTATCAAACCACGCTTAAGCTCGACTTTTACTCATAAATATCGGTCTGAGTTTTACTATGATATTAAATAAATTGCCATTATATTCAATAACCTATATGTTAACTAGTAGACATGCTTTTACTGAGAGCCACATATTTTTTGAAAATGGATCGTTACTGACATAAAACAGATAATTAACAGCCAAACAATAGGAAAAAGCGAATACTGTCTAAAAAGAAGTTATACCTGTCCTCTTTCAATATTCAAATTCTGAACTGGGCCACTTAACGCAACTTTCTGTGATGACAAAATACTGGATGTTCATAGGAAATTGATAAACAATGTCAGAAACGTAAATTCTCTATGACTGGATACTGGAGTTACGACGATGACAGGAAAAAAACTATACCTTGGCACCAACGTCACTTACTTTAGAAAATTGCATAAACTCACCTCAACCGACCTCGCAACTATGATTAGGATTACGCCGGCCAAGCTCTCACTCATTGAAACTAGTCTTACGACGGATATTGATTACTATCTCATCGAAACACTTGCGGACTATTTTGGATGCACTACAGAAGGTCTTGTCAGATCAGACTTGACTAATAACTCAGTGACCGGCGATGCCCAAGACGGTAACAACACATTTCATTAATATTCTGCAATTGCAGCTCACTAACCAAAAAAAAGTTAATTATGGTCGATTTATTAAAAGATATTATCGGACGTAACCGAAAAGGTGAAACCTGCCACCCATACAAATATCAAAGAGGTCCTATGTCCGGAATGTATGTTTACACCTTAACGGGCAATGATAACTTTGAATGTACCGATGAAGCCAACCTAAGATTGTTGATTGAGTCAGGTACGTTTAATCGTGGCGGTAGAATACGCATGCTTCCAAAAACAGCAGTATCTACAGCTTCAGCGTCAGCAATCAATGTCATTTCATATAGAGGTAAATCTATTGCATAAATGACATCTCCAGCCACTTGCGTGAATTAGCTTCCATGTTATCTATATATATAAGGAATAAGAAACATAGGAACAAGTGATGGAAATTATACTTCTGGTTGTACTGGGATTTGCTGGTGGCTTCTTTACCTCTAAGAAATACCAGGAAAGGAAATATGCTGTACATATTGGAGAGCAGATCGTTAACGACGTATTGAACGTATCATTGTCAGACAATGACTATGCCCTACTTTCCAACGTCACCCTCCCAGTCTTAGATACAAACAACCGTGAAGGCACAAGCCAGGTTGATCACATTCTAATTTCATCCCGTGGCTTATTTGTCATCGAGACAAAATTCTATCGTGGTTCTATTGTGGGTACTGCTGATTCAAAAAACTGGTACCAATATACTTCGTGATAAGCATACTTTCCAGAATCCTATCCGGCAGAACTTCAGCCACCTAAAAGCAGTTGAGGCCATCACTGGTTATTCGTATGACGATATGATCAACGTAGTGTCGTTCTCTGGTGATGCAGAGTTCAAATCAGAACGCCCTACCGGTGTAGTTAAAAGTAATGAGCTTCGTGGATATCTCGAGTCATTCTCTCGCGATGCATTATCGAAAGATGAGGTATATCGTCTTGCTGGCCAGCTGCAGGTGTATAGACTTCCAGAAACCGATGCGACTGACATCAAACATGTTGAATATCTCAACGAGAAACATGGAATCAAAAGAAAGGAAGATATGACCCGTCCTAATATAAGTTGACGGTTTTAATTAAGCCAGTTGCCCCTCGCAACTGGCTTTTTTATGCACTTCGTTCGGTGTTTTCATCCCCAAACTTAAATGCGGCCGGTATTCATTATAAAGGCCGATGGATTGTTTTACTGTGCGTTTTAATTCCTCCAGGTTTTGGCATTTTGTCAGTAAGAACTCATGCTTGAGAATACCATTCACGCGTTCGGCTAATGCATTTTGATAACAGTCATACCCATCTGTCATCGAAGGCGTGATGGCATGGGCTTTCAAGTGTTTTTGGTATTCCTGTGAACAATATTGCCCCCCTCTGTCAGAGTGATGAAGCAATGGCTGTGTGCTCAGGCGATTTCGTATCGCCTGTTTTAAGGCCCGGCTAATATCTATTGCGGTCATCGTATGTGAGACGTCATGCCCCATGATTTTCCGACTATAGGCATCTGTCACCAGTGATAAATAACACGGTCCATCATGCGTTTCGAGATAGGTAATATCACTGACAAAGGCTTGCTCAGGTCGAGTAATCGCTAGCTCTTTAAATAGATTGGGATGCTTTTTCATCCAGTGTTTACTGTGAGTGGTCTGATGATAATTACGCGCTTTCTTGATGAGCAGAGCTTCACTTCGCAAATAATCAAACAAACCATCTTGTCCTAGTTTGATACCACAGCTTTCAAACTTGGGCTTGAGCAGATAATAGAGCTTTCGTGTGCCAAGCCGAGGCAGAAAGCGCCGGACGTCCTGCACCATTTCCATGACTGGCTGCAAGACAGTGGTACGTAAACGGCCACGATGTTCAGCTTGATAAATGGCCTGTCGGGAACGTCCCATGATGCGACATAAACGGGTTAAGGTTACTTGAGCTTGGCTCTGGAGTTTCCTAATCCCATAGTGACAAGCTTTTTTCGCAGCTGGGTTCCTTGTGTCGTATCAATGTAATCAATCATCTCATTGAGCACGAGATTTCTCAGCTTTTCATCTTCCAGCTGGCGTTCAAGTGCTTTTATTCTCTGTTCCGGGGTGGGGAGGGAGTGAGTCATTAGCGTTAACCTCGGTCGATGCCAGTCTTGACGTCCATGTTTTCGAAGCCAAACGAGGACAGTGCTTTGTCCTTGGATCCCATATTGAGCTTGTGCCTGTATGTACGTCAACTCGCCTTTTTCGACTTGGTCAACAACAGCCAATTTAAAGGCCAACGTATAATCTCGTTGGGTACGCTTACGTCTTGATTTTTGTGGCTTGTCCATAATAAGTCTCCAATCTGTCAACTTATTTCAAGACGGGTCAATATTCACAATAATAAAAGGGCTGTATAAACAGCCCTTATAAGCGATCAGTTCAGTATTGGTAGATGTATGCTTTTCTACCATTCTCCTCATTAGAATTTTATTCGATGATACTTTTAAATCTGTCTAACTCTTCCTTCATTTTCTGCTTAGTTAAGAAAGCCTGGATAGCCATTTCTAATAACTCATAGTCCTTAACACCGAGTCCATCAGCGACATCAGCAAATAGCTCTGGCATATCAGGCCGCATCTTGAAGTTCTTCTGTTGAGTATAAGATGTACGCCCTCCCCTTCTCCTCTGCTTTGGAGCCTGACGACTCACAAAACCAGCGCCTTCAGATACTTTATTTAACTCTTTTCGATCAACCTTTGGCTTTGGATTCTTCGGCCCAGTTAATGACGTAATATCTACTTCATCGTCATTGATATCATCTAAATCTAATCCAGCTCGTTCAGCCATCACTACCTCCTGACAATATCTCTTTAAGCTTACGTTTAACTTCTTCAGCATAAGCCTTAGCGTTAGCAGCAGTAACCTCAATACCAGAAACGTCTTTAGGATCGAGATTGTTAACTATTCCTCCAAACGAATGTACAGCTTTATAGGCATCCTTCTCTATTAACGAGACCTTGAAAACATCCACGCCGGATTCTGTAAACTGACTGACAATGAATTTCAAGGTACGAGGCACAATCGCTGTACTTGTTCGTGTGAACAGCACAGAATATGGAATATCTCTTCGGAAAGCTTTACCTTGTTGCCGTAATAACTTAATTGTTTTTACAGCTTCATCAGCATCATTCTGCGAACCCTGACATAAAATAATAACAAGGTCTGCCCTACTCACTGCATTTGCCACTGCGATACTTGCAGTACCCTCAAGGTCAACAATAACAAAAGCGTTTTCTTGTTCAGCCTTTTCAATATCATCAATAATGCTGGCTTCATCAGATTCATACAAAGTCAGGTTCTCTGGGCAACCACCTTTCTTAGCCCATTTAGCACTATGTTTATTTGGGTCTGCATCAACTAATGCAATGTTGACCCCTTTCTCTAAACCTTGACGCGCTAATTCACCAGCCAAAGTAACGGCAGCAGTAGTCTTACCTGCCCCACCCTTGGAGCTTGCCATAACAATTGTAGGCATAAGCAATTTCCTCATTATAATAACGGATATCTGATAGCTATCTAGATAGCAGATAGCTAGCCATGCCCGTGATTCTAAATCATATCTAAATAGATATCCACTAAATATCCGGCTAGCTATCTAATATTATTTAGATATCTGATAGCTATTCATTACTACTACAACAACATTATTTCGATAGCTATCTGATATCTTTTAGATATCTTTATATGCAAATACTAGCTAGCTTATTAATATCTTCTAGTTATCCAATAGCTATCAGATAGCTATCCGAAAGCTATCTGATAGTTATCTAATATAGTAAACAGAATACACCATCCATGGTTAGTCATAGATGGAAAATGTCGATAAAACTGAGTAAGCTGGCAGGATAAGGTAGCCATAACGATTGTGATGTAAGTATCTGAATACATGTGAATTTTTCCTATGTGCAAAATTGTTTGCGCATTTAGTTCCTGCTAGCTAAATATTAGGAAATTCCAATGTCGAAAAAGTACAACTTCCCCACCTATATATGTGAAGAAAATGTGAAATACATTTTGTGAGAACCAGTTCACACTTAATACGGTTTGTAAAAATAAGGATTGAATTCAGAAATGTAACTTTGTTAAATGGGCGCGTGAAATGAGGAGCCTGGGTCCGCGGATGTAGGCAGGGGTAAGATGTTTTGTGAGGAGTAGGGCAGTGCAAAGCCTGTACACTAAAATGACGTATAGCTTCCTGACTAAGCTGATAAATACGTCACTAAATTCTGA
>SWCD01023390.1_pt1 | contig 86618 bp, 83 predicted proteins | sample 4693011 | NCBI WGS metagenome assembly SWCD01 (sample SAMN10267278, study PRJNA491770) | bioreactor metagenome | isolation source: DHS bioreactor inoculated with marine | place: Japan: Omine Ridge, Nankai Trough | reverse complement strand
GAAGGGTGGGCGAAGGGTGGGCGAAGGGTGGGCGAAGGGTGGGCGAACTCGGACAGGGGGTCAAGGTCTTGTTTTTGCTGACGTTATCGCTAACGGTATCTTCGCGCGCGAACCGGGCGAAGGACCGGGCGAAGCACGCTGTGAAGGACCGGGCGAAGGACGCGGTGAAGGACGGGACGAAGCACGGGACGCCGGCGCGGACCACCGCGCGGACCGCCGCGCGACAGATCGACGGAGCGACGGGCGCGCGGGCGCGGGCGCACCGGTCAGCTCGACGCGGGCGCACCGGTCAGCTCGACGCGGGCGCACCGGTCAGCTCGACGCGGGCGCATCGGTCAGCTCGGCTCGGGCGCGCCGGTCAGCTCGGCTCGGGCGCGTCGGTCAGCTCGGCTCGGGCGCGCCGGTCAGCTCGGCTCGGGCGCGTCGGTCAGCCCGCCGCTTCGGCCAGCCGGGCGACGTAGCGGGCGAGCGTGTCGATCTCGAGGTTCACCGCGTCACCGACCGCCACCTCGCCCCAGGTGGTCACCGCCTTGGTATGCGCGATGAGGTTGACGCCGAAGCACGCGCCCTCGACTTCGTTGACCGTGAGCGATGTGCCGTTCAGCGCCACCGAGCCCTTGGGGGCGATGAATTTCGCAAGCGCCTCGGGCGCGCGCAGCGACACCCGGGTCGACTCGCCGTCGATGGTCACCGAGACCACCTCGGCCACCCCGTCGACATGGCCCGAGACGATATGTCCGCCGAGCTCGTCGCCCACCCTGAGCGCGCGTTCGAGGTTCACCCGGGTGCCGACATCCCAGCCGCCGAGATTGGTCTTCGACAGGGTCTCGGCCGAGATGTCGACCTCGTACCAGTCGGGCCCGAGATCGACCACGGTGAGACAGACCCCGGCGCAGGCGATCGAGGCGCCGATCTCGATCGAGCCGGTGTCGTAGCGGGTCGCGATCCGCGCCTGCATGTCGCCATGCCGCACGACCGAAACCACGGTGCCGACGTCGGTGATGATGCCTGTGAACACGGGATCTCTCCTCTCACGCCCTGATCCTGCCTTGGGTATGCGACCTGCGGCGCTTTGCCAAGTCGTCCTGCCGGCGGCGGACCCGGAAAGGCGCGGCACCGAGGGCGCGACCGGGCACGACCGGGCGCCGGTCCGGGTCTTGCCCCCGCCCCCCATCGGCGGTAACCGCGTGTTAACCCCGGGGCGCCATCCTGCCACAGGTCGGGGCGAAAACACCGCGGCCGCGCCGCCGGCAGGTGACACGGCGCAGCAGCGGCCGCAGAATGGCCGAAAGCAGATCCCGCGCGCGGCGGTGCGCCCCGCGGGCAAGCGAGCAGGACGAATGACCCCCATCGACGGCACCGACCGTGTCTTTCTGTTTCTCCAGGGGCCGCACGGGCCCTTCTTTCGCCAGCTCGCCCGGATGCTCGGCTGCGCCGGCGCCACCTGCTGGCGGGTCGGCTTCAACCGGGGCGACGAGGTGTTCTGGGGCGACCGCGCCAGTTACATCGGCTTCAAGGCGCCGCAGGAGACCTGGCCCGACACCTTCGCCGATCTCGTCGACCGCAAATCGGTCACCGACATCGTGCTCTACGGCGACACCCGCCAGATCCACGCCGAGGCGGTGCGGATCGCACATGCCCGCGGCCTCACCATCCACGTCTTCGAAGAGGGCTACCTGCGGCCCTATTGGGTGAGCTACGAGCGCGGCGGCTCGAACGGCAATTCGCGGCTGATGGAGATGCAGGTCGCCGACATGCAGGCGGCGCTGGCCGGGGCGACGCGCGAAAGCCCGGTGGCGCCGGCCCATTGGGGCGACATGCGCCATCACATCTTCTACGGCGCGCTCTACCACTGGTTCGTGATGTTCTGGAACCGACCCTACCGGGGGTTTCGGCCGCACCGCGACATCCCCGTCACCAAGGAGTTCGCGCTCTATCTGCGCCGGCTGCTGCTGATGCCGGTGCACGCGCTCGACCGCCGCCTCGCGACCCGTCGGGTGACCCATGGCGGCTTTCCCTATCACCTCGTGCTGCTGCAACTCGCCCATGATTCGAGCTTCACCGCCCACAGCCCGTTTTCGCGGGTCGCCGAATTCCTCGAAGCGGTGATCGCGGGGTTTGCCGATGGCGCGCCGCGGCACCATCACCTGGTGTTCAAGGCCCACCCGCTGGAAGACGGGCGCGAGCCATTGCCGAAGGAAATCAAGCGGTTGGCGGGTGAATACGGGGTCGCGGGCCGGGTCCATCACCTGCGCGGCGGCAAGCTCGCGCGGCTGCTCGACCACGCCCGCTCGGCGGTAACGGTCAACTCCACCGCCGCCCAGCAGGTGCTGTGGCGGGGGCTGCCGCTCAAGACCTTCGGGCGCGCGGTCTATGCCAAGCCGGAGTTCGTCTCGACCCAGTCGGTGGCCGCGTTCTTCGCCCACCCGTCGCGGCCCGACGGCGCCGCCTACCGCGACTACCGGGCCTATCTGCTCGAGACCAGCCAGGTGGCGGGCGGCTTCTACGCGGCGCGCGCGCGCCGCCAGCTCTTGCGCCAGGTCGTGGACATGATGCTCAGCCCCGACGACGCCTATGACGCCCTCGCCCATGGCACGGCGGCGCCGAGGCAAAGGTTGCGCGCGGTGACCTGAGGCGGGGGGAAGCGGTTTCGAAACCGCTTGCGCACGCGGCTTCGAAGCCGCGTCTGCCCGACCCGGACCCGCCGTCCCGCCCGGCGCCCGAGCCTGCCGAACATCCGCCCCGCGAAGGCGCGGCAGGGCGGCAACACAATCTTGCCACCCGGGCGGCGATCTGCCCCGAGGTACTGGATTTTCCCCTACAGACCCGGTAGGTTAACAAAAAAAAGGCCAAAGGCAGAACTCCACAAGGAGCCCGAGCAGTGAATATCATGGGTAAACCATGGGCGCGTTACGCGGCCCTGATCGCATGCAGCGTGGGCATTTCCGCCTGCGACATGCTGCCGGCGCCCGGTCCCACCAAGTCCGACATCTACTCCGGCTCGGTCCAGAAACAGGGCGACGCCTTCGTCGTCGCGGTGACCGACCGGGTCACCCGCGCCACCGCCGTGCAGCCCGCGCTCGGCTTCTCCGACGATTTCCTTCGCGCCGGCGTGGTCGGTTCCGACACGATCCAGCCCGGCGACGTGCTCGGCGTCTCGGTCTGGGAAAACGTCGAGGAAGGCATCCTCACCACCGCCTCCGCGCCGGCCGTTCTCGACGAGGTTCAGGTCGACGGCAGCGGCTTCGTCTTCATTCCCTATGCCGGACGGATCAAGGCGAGCGGCAACACGCCGGAAGCGGTGCGCCGGATCATCACCCAGAAACTCGAAGAACAGACCCCGGACCCGCAGGTCATGGTCAGCCGGGTGGCGGGCGACGGCGCGACCGTTTCGGTGACCGGCGCGGTCGGTGGCCAGGGCGTGTTCCCGATCGAACGCCCGACCCGGACCCTGGGCTCGATGCTTGCAGCCGCCGGCGGGGTCTCGATCCCGACCGAAACCGCGGTGGTCAAGATCATCCGCGGCGGCAAGACCGGGCATGTCTGGTACCAGGACCTGTTCGAATATCCCGAACTCGACATCGCGCTCAGGAACGGCGACCGGATCCTGGTCGAGGACGACAGCCGCGCCTTTTCCGTGCTCGGCGCGACCGGCGCGCAGACGCGGGTCAAGTTCGAAACCCAGACCCTCAGCGCGATCGAGGCCCTCGCCCAGGTCGGCGGCCTGGTGCCCACCCAGGCCGATCCCACCGGCATCTTCGTGTTCCGCAACGAGCCCGCCGAGATCGCGGCCCAGGTGCTCGGCCGGTCCGACCTGATCGGCGCCCAGCGGCTGGTCTACGTGCTCGACCTCACCGAGCCCAACGGCATGTTCATGGCGCGCGATTTCCTGATCCGCGACGGCGACACGGTCTACGTGACCGAAGCGCCCTACGTGCAATGGTCCAAGCTGATAACGGCGATCACCACCACCGCGGGGGCCGCATCCGCCGTCGGCACCCTCGGAACACAGGCCGGAATCATCCAAAAGAAATGACCTCCGATCGGAACGGAAATGCCGCCGCCGGGACCGACCAGTCCCGGCGGCTTTTCGTTCCCTCGCTCAGCCTGCTGCGCGACCGACGCCTGCGCCGCATCCTCGCGCTCGCCGGTTGGGAGCTTCACGTCTTCGGCCGCCCCGGCCCCGGCGACGCGGTGGGGATCTGGGGCGGGGCGGGCACCTCCGGGCGCGCCGAGGCGCTCGCCGAGGCCACCGGTGCGCGGCGGGTGTATCTGGAAGACGCCTTCCTGCGCTCGGTCCGCCCGGGGCGCGACGGCGCACCGACCATGGGCCTGGTGATCGACGAACAGGCGCCGCATTTCGATGCCGCGCGCGCCTCGGCGCTCGAGACCCTGCTGGCGACCCACCCGCTCGACGACACCGCCCTTCTCACCCGCGCCCGCCACGCGATCGACCAGATGACCCGGTCGCATCTGTCGAAATACAACGCCTTCGACCCCGCCCTGCCGGTTCCGGACGCGCCCTTCGTGCTGGTCGTCGACCAGACCCGGGGCGACGCTGCCTTGATGGGCGCCGGCCGCGAACGGTTCCACGAGATGCTCGCGCTCGCGGCGGAAGAGAACCCGGGCCAGGCCATCGTCGTCAAGACCCATCCCGAGACCGCCGCCGGCCACCGCGCCGGCCATTTCGGGCCGCAGGATGCCTCGCCCCTGGTGGCGCTGGTCGCCGCACCGGTCGATCCCTGGACGCTGATGGCGGGGGCCACCGCGGTCTACACGGTGAGCTCGGGGCTCGGCTTCGAGGCGATCCTCGCCGGCCACAAACCCCGGGTCTTCGGCACGCCCTGGTACGCGGGCTGGGGGCTCACCGAAGACACCGAGATCTTTCCCCGCCGCAGCCGCAGGCTGACCCGCGTGCAGGCCTTCGCCGCGGCGATGCTGCTCTATCCCACCTGGTACGACCCGCATCACGATCAGCTCTGCGGCGTCGAACAGGTGCTGGGCGCGCTCGAAGCCCGCGCCCGGGCCTTTCGCGAGGACCGCCGCGGCTACGTGGCCGCCGGAATGCGGCTGTGGAAACGCCGCCCCCTGTCGCGGTTTTTCGGCCGTCACCGCGCCGTGCTGTTCCGGGAGGGTCCCGCGGCGGTGGCCAAGGCGCAGGCGAGCGGGCGCGACCTCATGGTCTGGGCCGGCAAGGCGGCGGTCCTCGGCGACACCGGGGCCCTGCCGCTGGTTCGCGTCGAAGACGGGTTTCTGCGCTCGCGTGGCCTCGGGGCGGCGCTGGTCGCGCCCCTGTCGCTGGTGCGCGACGATCTCGGCATCTACTACGATCCGACCCGCGAGAGCCGGCTTGAACGGCTGATCGCCGCCTCGGTGCACCTGCCCGAGGGGGCACGCGCACGGGCCGAGCGGCTGGTCGCCGGGCTGGTCGCGGCCCGGCTGTCGAAATACAACCTGGACCGCGCCGCGCCCACGCTGCCGGCGGGCCACCGCATCCTGGTGCCCGGACAGGTCGAGGACGACGCCTCGGTCCGGCTGGGCACCGAGGCCATCACCACCAACCTCGGCCTGCTGCAAACGGTGCGGGCCGCCAACCCCGAAGCGGTGATCGTCTACAAGCCGCATCCGGATGTGGAGGCGGGATATCGCCACGGCGCGGTGCCGGCGGAGGCGCTGTCGCGCCTTGCCGACGTGGTGGCACGGGACGCCGACCCGGTGGCGCTGATCGAAGCGGTCGACGAGGTCTGGACGCTCACCTCGCTTCTTGGCTTCGAGGCGCTGCTCAGGGGCCGCAAGGTCACCTGCCTCGGCGCGCCCTTCTACGCCGGCTGGGGGCTGACGACCGACCGGGGCCGGGTACCGGAGCGGCGCGTCGCGCGGCCCGACCTGATCGGCCTCGCCCATGCCGCGCTGATCGACTACCCGCGCTACCACGATCCGGTCCTGAACGCGCCCTGCCCGGTCGAAGTCGCCGCCGACCGGCTCGCAGACGGTGTGCCGGCCCGCACCGGGCCGACCGCGCGGCTGCTGGCGAAAGCTCAGGGGCTTACGGTGGGGCGATTCGGAGCGTGGTGGCGATAGCGATCGACACAGCGCCGGCTCGTCCGGAGAAGTTCAATATTCATGTATTTTTTCAACCTTAAGTAGGCATTTGTAGCGCAAAGATCTGGTTTTTCAGACATGAAACGAGCCTGTCGCTGGACCGCCCCAGGCCCGACGCCCGGGTGGCCGGCCGGGAGAAGCGCCCGGCCGACAGCGCAACCCGCGGCACCGTCATTGGGGAATCCCGGCCAGGCGCAGAGCCTTCGTGCGGCGAGATCGCGACCCTTGCGGCGCCGATCCGGGCGGCCTCCGCGACGGCGAAAATGCCCCGCACCGGCCCGGCAACCCAACGCCCCGGCGCGCGCCGTGCCGTTACCGGCGCTGTCCTTGGCCGGGCCGCCGCGGGGCTCCTACGCCCACATCGCCGGTCCGCTGCCAGAACCGCATCACCAAGGCGATCGCGGCGGCGGAGAGGCCGATCACCAAGCCGCTCCAGATACCGACGGCCCCATAGCCGAGACCGATGCCGAGGCCCCAGGCGGCGGTGGCGCCGATCAGCCAATAGGATGCCGCGGCAATCCACATCGGCACCCGGGTGTCCTGCATCCCGCGCAGCAGCGCCATCGCGTTGACCTGGGTCGCGTCGGCCAGCTGGAACAGCGCCGCCATCAGCAAGAGCACCCGGCCGAGCGCCACGATCTCGGCGCGAAGCGGCTCGTCGGGGGCGATGTAGAGCGAGACGAAAAGCTCCGGCAGGACGACGAAAAGCGCCGCGGCAAGGGCCGCCCAGCCGAGGCCGAGCGCGAACGCCGCCCGCGCCCCGGCGCGCAGGGCCTCGGCATCGCCCCGACCGAAGGCGCGACTGGCCCGCACGGTCGCGGCGTTGGAAAGGCCGAGCGGCACCATGAACGACAGCGCGGCGAGCTGCAGTGCGATCCCGTGTGCGGCGAGCGCCACCGTGCCGAGCAGCCCGACGAGGATCGACGACAGGGTGAAAAGCCCGACCTCGGCCAGCACCGTGACGCCGACGTGAAACCCCATGGTCGCGACTTCGCGCAGGGCTTCCCAATCCGGGCGCCAGACCCGCTGAAACAGCTTGTGGGTGGGGAATTGTCCCGCCGCATAGGCGGCGAGCGCGGCCAGCGAGATTGCCTGCACCGCGAGCGAGGCCACGGCCGCGCCGCGAATGCCCATCTCCGGAAAGCCCCAGTTGCCGAAGATCAGCGCGTGGTTCACCGCCACATTCGCGAGCGCCGCCCCGAGCACGACCAGGAGCTGGACGCCGGTGCGTTCGAGCGCCGAAAGGTAGCTCTTGAGCACCATCACCGCGAGCGCGGGAAGGATGCCCCAGCCCATGATGCGCAGGTAGTCCTGGGCGCGCAGGGTGAGGTCGGGATCCTGGCCCAGCGCTCTGAGCAGCGGGTCGGAGAACCACAACACCGGCAGCACCGCCAGGGCAAAGCCGACGGATATCCAGAGCCCCATCCGGGTGACCCGGCGTACCCGGGTCTCGTCGTCCTGCTCGGCCGCGGCCGAGACCAGCGGCATCACCGCGAAGGCGAAGCCGGACCCGAACAGGAACAGCGCCATATAGGCGGTGTTGGCGAGCACCAGGCCGGCCAGCGCCTCGACGTCATACCAGCCCAGCATCACCGTGTCGGTGACGCCGATCGCCATCTGGGCGACGTGGCTGCCGATGAGCGGCAGGCCGAGCACGAGATGCGCCCGGACGTGTTCGGAGAAGCGTAGCGCCATGGCCCCCTGTGGCACGGCGGCCTGGACGCGGCAAGGGGATCAGACCGGTTTTCGGGCCACGAGGTCGATCAGCGCCGACATCCCGCTATGACCCACCCCCTCGTCGATCTCCTTGTCGTAGCTGTCCAGCGCCAGGATCTCGAGGCCGGCGAAACTGTCGCGCAGCAGCGCCTCGGTATAGAGGTTTTCCTCGGTCCCCGGCCCCCCGGTGCCATAGCCGAGCTGTTCCGGCCGGTAGCCGTGCAGCATCAGCACGCCGCCGGGCTTGAGGGTCTTCACCATGCCGGCGAAGACCTCGGCCCGGTCGTCGGGCGAGAGAAACTGGATGAACACCGCGACGACCAGGTCGTAGGCGGCGGGCGCCCAGGGCCAGGTGGTGACGCTTGCCTCGACATGGGCAACGGTCACGCCGCGGCGCTCGGCCAGCGCCCGGGCCTTGCGCAGCGCATTGGCCGACATGTCCATCGCCAGGGTCTCGACGCCCTGCTGGGCCATGAACACCGAATTGCGCCCCTCGCCGTCGGCCACCGCCAACCCCTTGAGCCCCGGCCGCAGATGGGCCGCATGGGTCCGCAGGAAATCGGCCGGTTCGGTGCCGAACACGTAGTCGGGGGTGTCGTAACGGTCATTCCACATCGGCGCGCTCCGGTCAGGACCTGTCAGTTAGGGCGCGTCTCGGGGCTTGCCAAGGGGGTTTCGCTGGGCATCCTGTATCCAGGAGGTGCCGCCATGATGGAATTCGACAGGCTCGTGCCGGACGCGCTCGCGTTCTTCGACGATCTTGCAGCCAACAACACCCGCGATTGGTTTGCCGAGAACAAGCCGCGCTACGACGATGCGGTCAAGCGGCCGGCGCAAGCCCTGCTCGACGTGGTCGGCGCCCGGATCGCGGCCGAGACCGGCGCGGTGCAGGTGCCGAAGCTCTACCGCGTCCACCGCGATCTGCGCTTTTCCAAGGACAAGACCCCCTACAACACCCATCTGCACGTGCAATGGTCCGACAAGGCGACCGGGATGTGCCACCTGTTCGGCGTCTCGCGCAACTACGTCTGCGCCGGGGTCGGCGCGATGGGGTTCGACAAGCGCGCGCTCGGCGCCTGGCGCAACCGGATCGCGGCGGCGGACGGGGCGGGGTTTGCCGCGCTGGTGGACGCGCTGAAGGCGGCCGGGTTCCGGCTCGACCCGCCGGCGCTGCGACGGGTGCCGGCGCCGCATCCGCAGGACCACCCGAGGGCGGCCCTGCTCAAGCGCAAGGGCATCCTGCTGTGGCACGATTTCTCCGACGACGAGAAGACCCGGCCGGCAGCGACCCTCGACGACGTCTTCACCCGGCTCGCCCCGTTCCGCACCGCGCTGGCAGAGGTTCTGGCGCCCGGTTGAACGGCTGGGCCGTAAACGGTGCCCGGCGTGCCGCTCGGACCGCGCCTGGCCGGCCCGGGGCCCCTCGGGGCGTGACCGCCCTGGCGGTGCGAGCGTCGCGCTGCGGCACCGGTCAGGCCGGGTCGGGCCGCAACGCGCAGCGCCGGCGGCAACCGACCGGCGGCACCCGGATCAGCTGCCCTGCCGGCTCCGGGCGAGCAACGCGTTCATCGCTTCCTGGGTGCTGAGGCCGATGGCTGCGTCGAACGGCCCCTGGTAGACGCCGACCTCGAACAGCGCGTTCTGCATTTCGCGCGCCATCTCTTCGTCCCACGCGCCCGGCGGGCGACGCGCCGGCCAGCCATCGCCGGCTTGCAACGCCTGCACGTAATACCGCGCGGCCTGGACCGGATCGCGCAGGATCGGGTCGGTCTCGTAGACCTCGCCGATATAGGACAGCGCCTCGGACCGCCCGGCGGCATGGGCGCGTTTGAACCAGCCGAGCGCGGCATCGGCATCGGCGGGGATGTCATGGCCGGTCAGGTAGAGCCAGCCGAGGTTGAGCATCGCCTGCGGTTCGCCCAACTGGGTGGCGCGGTCATACCACTGCACCGCCTCGCGCACGTTCTGTTCGGTGCCGATGCCGTTTTCGAGCATCCAGCCGAGGTTCGACATCGCCGCCGCCACGCCGAGATCAGCCGCCTGGCGGTAGAGCAGGACGGCGCGCTCTTCGTCGCGTGGCACGCCGATGCCGTTGGCATGGAGATAGCCGAGGTTGTTGAGCGCGTTGACGTTGCCGGCGGCGATCGCCTTGCCATACCAGCGGGCCGCGGTGATCGGGTCGCGCGGCACGCCCAGCCCGTTCTCGAAGGCCCAGCCGAGTTCGAAGGCGGCGTCGGTACTGCCCTGGGCCGCGGCCATGCGGTACCAGCGCGCGGCCCGCTTCGGGTCGGGCACGACCCCGGGCGCGCCCTCGGTGAGGATGCTGCCGAGCGCCAGCTGGGCCTCGGCGACACCGGCCTCGGCGGCGATCTCGTAGAAGGGCAGCGCGTCGGCGGCACCGCGGTCGGGCAGGACCTGGCCCTGGTAGAGCTGCGCGACGGTCATCGCCGCCAGCGGATGCGCCTGTTCGGCGGCGATGCTGAAAGCGGCGATTGCGGTCTCGACATTGCCGCGCGCCATCTCGACACGGCCGAAGTTGAAGGCCGAACGCGCATGGGTTCGATAGGCCGCATGGGCCATCGCGCAGAACCTTGCCCCCGCCTCGACGTCGATTGCGGACGTAGCGACCCCCGGCACCCCGTCGGGCCGGGTGGTGTCGCCGGGGTCGGCCGCCGCCGCGTCACAGGCGGTGACGAAAGGGCTGACCTCCGGATCGGCCTCCTCGGTGATCCGGAAATCGCGCGGGCCCACCCGCTTTTGCGGATTGGGAGCCGGCAAGGGATCGGTGCGCAGGTAAGTTTCGGCAGGAGGGAACTTGGCCAGGTCGGCGGGCGCGACCATGAGCTCCGCGGCCATTGCCGGCGCTGGCAGAATCAGCGCGGCACAGGCCAGCCGCCGAACGGAAGCGTTGATCGCAGATCGCATCGTTTGTCCTCTTGTCGCGGCTGACAGTAACGAGGCGTCGTCCTGCGTGCAACGCACCCGTTCGCGGCGAGAATTCTTTTACACGAAGGTGTTACATGGTCGCAATTGTGCAAGTGTCATTGCCCGAGCGAGGCTCGCAGCTGGGCGACGAGGCGGCTCCGGGCGGTCGCGTCGTCCGCCGCCTCGATGGCGCCCATGAGCGCGGCCTTCTGCCGGGCGCCAAGCGCGCTCTCGGCGACGAGACGCGCAAGCCCGTCCGGATCGAAGCCTTGCGGGGTCAGCAAGGTCGCGAGATCGGGCGCCGGCGCAGACGGCACATCGGCGGGCGTTTCGGCGGCGGCGGGCTCCGGCGCGGCCCTGGACGGGGCCGCGCCCGCCGCAGTGACATCGACCGGGTCGGCCGCCGGCGCGACCGGATCTTCCGGCCGCGGCGCGCTGGCCGGGGGATCGACGGGTGTGGCGGCGGCGGCATCGACCCCGCCTTGGGTGGCTTCGTCGAGGGCACCGTCCGCGGGCGCTGGATCGGGTGTTGTCTCGGGCTCGGTCTCGGGCTCAGTCTCGGGCGAAATCTCGGACGGCACACCGTCCGCGGCGAGATCCGTGTCCGCCGCGCGCTCGGCCGCAGACGGGGTCTCGGGCGCCGGCGCGCGCGCAGCCGCGGTCCGGTCCGGCCGGGTCGGGGCCGCGGCCGCGTCATCCGGCAGCGCCGGCGGCGTCGCATCGGGCTCCGCCGGGTCCGGGTCCACCGAAGACACCGTCTCGTCCTCCGACCGGGCCGGAACTGGCGCGGTGTCAACGGCGCCCGTCTGCGGGATCGCCGCCGGTTCGGCCGGCACCGGACCCTGCGCGGCGCTGTCCGCCGGCGCGGGCGCGCGCGTGGCGGGCCCATCGGGCAGGTCGGCGCGCTCTTCCCCGGCCTGCGGCGGCGCCCGGGGGGGCAACGGCGCGGGGGTGATGGGTTCAGGCACCGCCGACGTCGGCAACGGCGGGGCGCCAAGCGTTTCGGGCTCGGGTGAGGTCAGCAGCAAGAGCAGCCCCGCGGCCAGCAGCACCGCCAGCAGCACGGGAAAGATGAAATGGCGCAAATCGACCTCCTCCCACCTGCAAGGTCACCGGGCAGTTCGCCGGGCAGTTCACCGGGCAGAACCCGCAAACCGTGGAACCCGATGCCGGCAAAGCAGCCTTTTGCGTGCCGCCGGCACGGCCACACCCCCGCCCGGATGGCAGGATATCGGTCGCAAGGCAATATCCCCTTGCCCGAACGGCAGGAATCGGCTTGAAAGCGCGCCCCCCCCGCCTTACCTTCCGCGGCCATAGCTTTCAGGCAACCACAGAAGGAACGCCACCATAGCCCGCAGACCGCACAATGCCCCGCCGCAACGCGACACCGGCCCACGCGTCAACGACCGTATCCGGGCCCCGGAAGTCCGGCTGATCGGCGCGGAAGGTGAAAACCACGGCGTGGTCACGCCCCGCCAGGCGATGGAACTGGCCCAGGAGGCCGGTCTCGACCTGGTCGAGATCTCGCCCAACGCCGCCCCGCCCGTCTGCAAGATCATGGATTTCGGCAAGTTCAAGTACGAGACCCAGAAACGCGAAAGCGAGGCGCGCAAGAAACAGAAGACGATCGAGATCAAGGAGGTCAAGTTCCGCCCGAACACCGACACCCACGATTACGACGTCAAGATGCGCAACGTGGTGAAGTTCCTCGAGAACGGCGACAAGGTGAAGGTGACGCTCAGGTTCCGCGGCCGGGAAATGGCCCACCAGTACCTCGGTCGCGAACTGCTCGAGCGGGTCGCCGCGGACGTCATCGAGATCGGCAAGGTCGAGAACATGCCAAAGATGGAAGGCCGCCAGATGGTGATGATGATCGGGCCGGTCAACAAATAGGCCCGCCACCCCGGGCCCGCGAAAAAGCCCCCGCGCAGGCGGGGGCTTTGCCGTTTTCGGGGGGCCGATGCGGAACCGGGCGCCGAGGCTACTGCAGCAGCGGCGTGATGTTGCGCACCACCACCCGGCGGTTCTGCCGGTTGGCCTCTTCGGTCTGCACCTTGAGATCGCTCTCGCCGTAGCCCTGGGTGATCAGGTTCTCCGGTGGCACGTCGAAATACTCGCCAAGCGCCAGGGCCACGCTCTCGGCCCGCCGGTCGGACAGGGCCAGGTTGTAGGCCGCAGAGCCCACCGCGTCGGTGTGACCTTCGACGAGGAACACGGCACCGGGCACCTCGTAGATCACATCGGCGATGGCAAGGCCGAGATCGGCCAGCCGCTCGGCCTGGCCCGGGGGGATCGCGGCCGAATTGGTCGGGAAGGTGATGGCGCGCACCTCGATCTCGGGGGCCAGCGCCCGCACCGACGGGTAGGCCCGGACCTGGCCGAGCCCGTAGCGGCGCCCCTCGCGCTCGGCCATCGACGCGATCAGGGCTTCGCGCAGCGCGGCCTGGTCGGTCGCCGCGATCCCGGCGGCCGCGGTTCGCGGCGCCGGCAGGGTCTCGACCGGCGCGACCGCCACGGTGTCGTCGAACAGCACATAGCGCTCGCCGTTCGGCATCACCCGGACACGTTTGAGCGCGGTGCCGTCGGCGGCGCGAACGGTGATGATCCGCACCCCGTCCGGCCGCGACACCACGGTGCGGGTCGAGCCGTCGTCATAGGTCTGGGTGCGCACTTCCGACCCGGGACGGCGCAGGATCTCGTCGTCGTTCTTCAGCACCGTGAGGCTGCCGTCCGGCTCCTCGACCACGATCCGGTCGCCCGAATTCGAGACCACCTTGGCCCCGTTGTGGAGGATCGCGCCCACCGCCAGCGCGCCGAGGCCGATCAGAAGGCCCTTGCGGAAATTGTCGTCGCCGTCGCTCGCCTGCGGCGCGGCGCCGGCGACGTTGGGCGCCGTGGCGAAGTCCTGGTCGGAGCTGCGCACATCGGCCTCGGTGACGGTTTCGGTGGTCACCGCGCCGGCGTTCGGGTCGGCAAACATGCCGTCACTGCCCGCATTGGCCGCGGCAGCCGCCGCAGCCGCTGACTTGCCGCCGCCGGGGCCGGTCCGCGGCGCCGCCGGCTTGCTCTTCGGCCGGGTCAGACCGGCGCCGGCCGCGGCAGGCGCGGCGTCGGCCGCCGGGGCGGTGGGTTCGGCGGCGGGCTCGGTGGTGGGTTGCGGCGCCGCGGGCTCCGGTGCGGTGGGTTCCGATGCGGTGGGATCCGGTGCGGCGGGCTCCGGTGCAGGTTGCCCGACCGCGGTGTCGGCCGGCGCTTCCGCCGGGGTCTGCTCTGCCGGGGTCGGCTCCACCTCCGCCACCGGCGCTTCCGCCGGGGTCTGCTCTGCCGGGGTCGGCTCTGCCTCCGCCGCCGGCGCTTCCGCCGGTGTCTGCTCTGCCGGGGTCGGCTCTGCCTCCGCCGCCGGCGTCTCGACCGGGACCTCCTCCGGCGCCGCGGTCGTCTCCGCCGCCGGCGCCTCATCGGTCTGCGCCTCGCCCGCCGGCGCCTCTTCGGTCTGCGCCTCATCCGCCGGCGCCTCACCGGTCTGCGCCCCGATCGCCCGGTTTGCGAGAACCCTGGCCAGGGCCTTGGGGTTCTTGATCACCTTGCCGTCTTCCAGCACGCAGGGAAACGAGCCGCTGCGATCGGTCAGCGCGCACAGCGGCAGGTCTTCTGTGCTTTGCTGGGCGAAGGCGGGCGGCGTGACGAGCCCGGCGCAAAGCGCCAGGGCCGATGTGGTCTTGAGGGCGGTTTTCAGCATGTCTCACTCCAGGGGGGCCGCTGTGACGCGGATCTCCGAACATGATATCGCTTGCCACGCATTTCCAGTGCTCTCGCGCGCGAGACCGGCCGATCCGGCCAAACCCCGCGCCGGTCGGACCGCGGATCGGCCGGGTTCCGCTCAGGGGGTCATTGCGCGAAGGGAAAAGCGGCCGCCAAGGACGCGCCGAGGCCCCGGTCGCTGCCCCTGCCCCGACCAGGACAAGCCCCAGCGGCGGCGGCGCAAGGATGCGCAGCACATTCACCAGCGGGCAGACCGGGACATCGCCGACCGAGGCCGCGGCCGAGGGGATCATCGACACCGCGAAGGCCCGTGCCCGCGGGTCGGTCATCGAACCGGCCAGCACGCCCACAAGCGACAGGACGTTAACCTTGAACAGGAACCGCGCGATCACCCCGACGGTCAGCGGCGGCACCAGCACGATGAGCGCGCCGTAGCCCCTCCAGGCAGGGCCCGGGCCGGTGAGCAGGATGTCGAGACGGCCCTTTCCGGCGGCCACGCCGACCACGGTGACGATGTCGCCGAAAGCCGGCGTCGTGTCCGCCCGGGTTGGCAGCGCGATCCCGGCGCAGTTGATCCGCGCGTCTCAAATGGCCGCGAAGCGGCAGGCGGACCCGCCGGGCGCCGCATGGCCGGCACCGGGTATTCCGGACAGGTTTTGACCCCGATCAACGCGACCCGATGTAATTGAGCGCACACTTCGGGTGTCCCATCGTGAGTCTTGTTGCCCGGCGGGATGGTTCACCAGGTCACCCGGTTTCAAGAGATCATCAGACACGGGAGATGGAACATGAACACCAGAAAATTCCTAGCAACAGCGGCCGCGACCTGTCTCTTGGCAGGGCTGGCCCAGGCTGACGATTCCGCGCTCACCCTGGGCGCAATGAGCTACAACTCGCTGTGCGCAGTGTGCCACGGCGAACGTGCCATGGGCGGCGGAGAAATCGCCGACCTGTTCGAAGTGGCCCCGCCGAAGCTGACGAACCTCGCCGCCCGTGCGGGCGGGCAGTTCCCCTTCGCCGATGTCTATGAAGTCATCGTCCTCGGCATGGACGCGCCGGGTCACGGCGATTCGAGCATGCCGATCTGGGGTGACTTCTTCATCGCCGACGCGTTGAAGGACCGCGGGGTCAACACGGCTGACGCGATGTACGTGGCTGCGGGCCGTGCGATGGCGCTGGCGCTCTATCTGGAGACGATCCAGCAGTAGGTCCGAGCGCCCCGTATCACGCCCGGGGAGCGCCCCGCGATGCAACGGACAGGGGCGGCCCACGCCATGGTCGCGCTTGTCGAGAAGGGGCACGGGGCCCCGCCCAGCGGCCCCGCGGCGGCACAGCGGGCGGCACAGTGGGCGGCACAGTGGGCGGCACAGTGGGCGGCATGGCAACCGGGAGGAAGACTCCCGGCCGACGCCTGCGCAACGCGCTGGCACCTCGGTCCCATCGGCGCCGGCAGCGGGGTACCACGATGGCCGTGATATCGACATGGGTCGTCGCGCTGGTGCTTGCCGTCGCGTCCAGCTTTCCACTCCGGGCGGACGGCAGCCTGCACCCCTGCGGCGACGCTTTCCTGATCCGCACGCCGGCGGCCGAACTCGGCGTGGAAATCTGCGCGATCCTGACCGACGCGGCGGAGCGGATGGCGGCTTGCGGCCTGCAACAGACGCGCCCGCTCACCGTCGACGTCGTCGCAACGATAGCCCACCCGATCGGCGAGTGCCTGTCCTATTTCGACTGTGCGTCCGATACGATCCGGGTGACCGACCCCGGGGCCTTCGCCGAGACCCTGACGGCAGACGACCCCTATGCCCGTCTGCCGCCCCCGATCCTTCTGCGCGCGCTCCTGACCCATGAGCTGGCCCATGCCCTGGTGCAGCAGGGCGCGGGCGGATACCAGGTCGACATCGCCGCGCAGGAATACGTCGCCGCCGCCCTCGAGCTCGAGTTCCTCCCGCCCGCCTGGCGCCAGGTCTTGCTCGCGGCGTCGCCGGTGAGCCTGCCGGCGAAACCGGGCCTGATCGACATCTGGATCTACGGCCTCGCGCCCCGGAAATTCGCCACCAACGCCTGGCAACACTTCCGCCAGGACGGCAACGGATGTGGCTTGATCCTGCGGATCGTCGACGGCGAGGTCTCGTTCCGCTGAGCGCCGGGCGGACATGTCCGGGCGTGCAGCCCGGCGCTACGGCACCGTCACCCCCCGGCGCCGGCCCCCAGGCCCAGGAGCAGCAGCACCAGCAGTTGCGGCGCGAGGATGCGCAGGAACATCACCAGCGGGTAGACCGAGACATAGCCGACCGAGGCCGCGGCCGAGGGGTTCATCGACCCCGCGAAGGCCAGCGCCGGCGGGTCGGTCATCGAACCGGCCAGCACGCCCGAAAGCGACAGGAAGTTGAACTTGAACACGAACCGCGCGATCAGCCCGACGGTCAGGAGCGGCACCAGGGTGATGAGCGCCCCGTAGCCCATCCAGGCAAGGCCCGGGCCGGTGAGCAGGATGTCGAGAAAGCCCTTGCCCGCGGCCACGCCGACCACGGCGAGGAACAGGATGATGCCGATCTCGCGCAGCGCGTGGTTGGCGACCGGCGGCATGAACCACACGAAGGGGCCGTAGTGGCCGAGCCGGCCGAGCAGGATCGCCGCCACCAGCGGACCGCCGGCGAGGCCGAGTTTCAACGGCGCCGGCAGCCCGGGCACGGCGAGCGGGATCGAGCCCAGCAGGATGCCGAGCGCGATGCCGACGAACAGCGCTTCGAACTGGACCTGGTCGAGCCGGGAGCGCTGATTGCCGAGCCGCATCTTCACCGCTTCGAGATCGTCCGGCATGCCGACCACGGTGACGATGTCGCCGAAGGCCAGCGTCGAATCCGCCCGCGGCGGCAGCTCGATCCCGGCGCGGTTGATCCGGCTGATGGTCACGTCGTGGCCCTCGAGCAGGGCGAGATCGCGCAGCTTCACCCCCAGCGCCTTGCTGTCGGTCACCACCAGCCGGGCCCAGGTGAGCCGGGTGCCCTTCATCGTGACCGGCTGGTCGATCTCGCGGCCGAGCACCAGTTTCATCGCCTGCAGCCCTTTCGAGGAACCGACGATGTGCAGGATGTCGCCGGTGTTGACCACGATGTCCCGTGTCGGCACGACCACCTCGGCGCCCTTGCGGATCCGGCTGGCGACCACCTCCTGGTCGAACAGCCCCGGCACCTGGCCGAGGGCGACGCCGTCGAGGTTCGGGTTGGTCACCTCGACATCGATGCTGGGCAGACGGCTCTCGCCCTCGCGGCGGTCCTTGCGAAACGCCTCCGCCTCGGCCTCGAGATCGGCCCGCGACAGCAGCCGCACCGTGAGGATGGTGACGAGGATGCCGACGATGCCGAACGGATAGGCGACGGCATAGCCCATGCCGGTGAGCGCGATCTCTGCGCGGGCGAAGCCGACATCGCCGAGGATCTGGGTCGCGGCGCCGAGACCGGGCGTGTTGGTCACCGCCCCCGACATGATGCCGACGAGCACGTTGAGATCGAGACCGGCGACGAAGAACACGGCCGCGGTCATCGCCACGCCGAGGCCGACGACCGCCATCGCCGCCAGGTTGAAGCGCAGCCCGTCGGCGCGGAAGCTCTGGAAAAACCCAGGCCCGACCTGGATGCCGATGGTGTAGACGAACAGGATGAGCCCGAATTCGCGCGCGAAATGCATCACGCTTTCGTCGAACCGAATACCATGGGCCCCGGCGACATGCCCGACGGCGATGCCGGCGAACAGCACCCCGCCGACGCCGAGCCCGACGGTGCCGATCCTGACCCGCCCGAGCAGGATGCCGAGCGTGCCGGTGACGGCGAGCGCAAACAGGGTCAGCGCGGTTTCGGACAGATCGAAGAGTTGCGGCATGGGTCTGGTCCCAGGTCCCGGGGGGAGGGCGGATCTCGGTCTGTCATGCACCCGGGCGGGATTCCGCGTCAACCGGCGATGCCGCACGGCTGCCATGCACGTCGGGCATCGCTCGCCGCCTGGCCGGCCCTGCGCGCCCTATCCCCGGCGCAACCGTTCGGTGATCTGCGCCAGGATCGCCACCGCGATCTCGGCGGGGCTGCGGGCGCCAATGTCGAGCCCGACCGGCGCGTGGATCCGGCCGATCTGCTCTGGCGACCAGCCGCGCGCCGCCAGCCGCTCGACCCGTTTGGCATGGGTCCGGGTCGAGCCCAGCGCGCCGATGTAGAACACCTCCGCCCCGAGCGCCGCTTCGAGACCGGGGTCGTCGATCTTGGGATCGTGCGACAGCGTCACCACCGCGGTGCGCGCATCGAGCCCGAGCTCGGGAAAGACCTCGTCGGGGTAGGCCTCGCGGATGTCTTCGCCGGGAAAGCGGTGCTCGGCGGCGAAACTGCCACGCGGGTCGGTGACGATCGGGTCGAGGCCTGCGATCCGGGCCATCGGCACCAGCGCCTGGGCGATGTGCACAGCTCCGACGATCAACAGACGTGGGTCTGGATTATGTATGGCAATGAAGGTCTTACCATCACTTTCTAATCCGGATTTGTCGGCCCGGAACCGATCCGGTAAGGTCGCCGGCCCGGCGAGGTGGCGCTGCCAGCTCTGAATGTCGACGACGTAGGCGACGGGCCTGCGCGCGGCCCGGGCGGCGACCAGCTCGGCCAAGAGCGGCTCGGGCAGCTCTGCGCCCACCGGCTCGACCAGCACCCGGATCGTGCCCCCGCAGGCGAGCCCGACGGCAAAGGCGTTGTCGTCCGATACGCCGTAGCTGACCAGCCGCGAGCGGCCGGTGGCGAGCGCCTGCCCGGCCTCTTCCACGACCGCGCCCTCGACGCATCCGCCCGAAACCGAGCCCGCGATCGCGCCCGCGCCCGAGATCGCCAGTTGACTGCCGACCGGGCGCGGCGCCGAGCCCCAGGTTTCGACCACGGTTGCGAGCGCCGCCCCCTGCCCGGCCCGATGCCAGGCGAGCGCAATGGCGGGAATGTCGTCCTGGGCTCGGGTCATGTCGCCTCTCCTGTCGCATCGCGGTGTTTCGCGACCGGTCGCGTGGACGCCCTCGCCGCAAACACCTCGACCCAGTCTGCTGCCCTGCCGCGGTTGAAATCAACGCCTGTCTTTGGCTGGTCGCGAAACAGTGTTGGGGGGTATTCCGGCCCGCCAGGCGCCCGGCGAAACCATCCGGCACCGCATTTCAATTGTGCGCCGGCGAAACGACGCTATCTTCGCCGCATGGCAAAGGTCAAAGCCCACAAGTTTCCCGCCGGCTGGGGCGCACTCGAACGCGGGCAGGCGGAGGCCTGCACCCAGCAGCTTGAGCTGGAGCTGGGCCCGGACGATCCGTTGGCGCCGTTCTTCGAAACCGGCGCGATCCGCGCCATCGGCGGCAGCGTGACCTCCGACGACGTGGTGTTCGAGATCGACGACTGGGAGGCGCCGTTCTTCGTCTCGCGCCTGAGCTGGACGCAGGCCGACACCCGGCCGGCGTTGCTGCGGTGGCTGAACCCGCGCACCCGGCCCGATCCGGGTGTCGTTGCCCTGTCGAGCCTGTTCGAACTCGAGGGCTGGACCGGCTGATCCGGCCGATCCGGCCCGCGCCCGCCGCGGGGCTTCGCGGCGCGCGGCCTCATTCCTGCCACGCTTTTTTGTCTCTATCGCGGAAACGATTGCTATTTTTTTCCCAATTTGCGACAATTTCCTTCAACAATCCGGCATCAGACCGGGTGAACCGGGCCGCAGGCGCCCAGAGAAAAAAACGAGCAGGCAGCATGTCAGTATTCGCCACCGGACCGGTGCGGCCATGAAGATCACGGCCGTGACCTGCGTCAAGAACGAGGGGCCGTTCCTTCTGGAATGGATCGCGTTCAACCGGGTGATCGGGGTGACCGATTTTCTGATCTATTCCAACGATTGTACCGACGCGACGGATCGCATTCTCGACCGGCTCGAAGAGCTCGGGATCGTGCAGCACCTGGCCAACCCCGCCGAGGGGCGCAACTACCAGATGGAAGCGCTGAAGGACGCCAAGAACCGGCCGGTCGTGACCTCGGCCGACTGGGTCTGGATCGCCGATGTCGACGAGTTTCTCAACATCCACGTTGCCGGCGGCACCATTGCCGATCTCATCGAGGCCTGCGGCAACCCGGCGGCGATCTCGGTCAATTTCCAGTTCTTTGCCAATGACGGCATCGAACGGTTCGAAGACCGCCCGGTGATCGAACAATTCACCCGCTCGCACGACCCCGACATCTGGTGCGCCGAGACCGCGCAGGAAGTCAAGACACTGGTGCGGAACGATTTTCCAGTGCAATACTTCGGCGCCCACCGGCCGTTCATGAAAGAACGTTTCGTTCAGGAAAAGAGCTTTCGCTGGACCGACGGCTCGGGCCGCGATGTGCCCTGGCGGTTCCGCCTGGCGGCCACCAAGCGGCGGATGCGCAAGTTTCCGGCCAAGGGGGCGCGGGCCTTTGCCACGCTCAACCACTATGCCCTGCGGTCGCTCGAAAGCTACCTGGTCAAGAACGACCGCGGCGACGTCAACCGGCAGGACCGCAATTTCGACGACACCTATTGGCGCGAACGCAACGACCCGGCCTGGAAAGACACCTCGATCCGTCGCTACCTGCCGCGGCTGCACGCCGAGCTCGCCCGGCTCAAGGCGGATCTCCACCTCGCCGCCCTGCACGAGGAGGCCGTCTGGGAACATCGCGCCCAGCACGACCGGCTGATGGCCGACCCCGCCTATGCCGGGCTCGCCGCGCAGTTGAAGGCGCTCCCGCATGAAAGCCCGGCAGAACTTGCCCTCAAGGAATTGATCGAATGAGCCAGATCCCCGACGATCTCCGTGTCATCAACCTCGGGTTCCCGAAATCCGGCACGACAACGCTCGGCGAGGCCCTGAAACAGGCCGGGATGCGGGTGGCGGACTGGAAAATCCGCCCGGGGCAGAGCCAGACCATGCGCGGCTTCGTCGGCAAACTGATGTACGACGGCTACTACAAGACCGGCGATCCGCTGCATTACCTGAACGATTTCAACGCCTTCACCGAGATCGAGATCATTCGCGAGGGCAAGAACCTCTGGCCGCAGACCGACTGGGCCCTGCTGGCCGCGATCCGTGCCCATTACCCCGGTGCGAAATTCATCCTCTCCTACCGCGAGCCCGCGAAGCACGCCGACAGCATGCGGCGCTGGTCGAACCTCGGTCGGTCGCGGCTGCCGGGCAACGCGATCCCCGGCCTGCCGCAGGGCTTCGGACGCGCGCCGGGCGAGCTCGAGCGCTGGATCGAGGGCCATGTCGCCTTCTGCCGCCAGGTCTTCGCCGGCGCCGACGATTACATCGACTACGACGTCGAAGACCCCGGCGCGCGCGACCGGGTCGCGGGGTTTCTCGGGCTCGACCTGCCCTGGTGGGGCAAGGCCAACCAGAACCAGACCCACCCGGACGGCGAGACGGTCTGATGCGTGTCCTGCTGCATATCGGTCTGCCCCATTGTGGCGGCGACGCGCTGCAAAGCCTGTTCGACGCCAAGCGCAACAAGCTCGCCGGGATGGGCGTGCTCTACAGCCGTGTGCTCGGCCGCAAGAACCACACCCGCCTCTACATGGCGGTGTCCGACCCGGGCCATGTCGACCCGCTGCGCCATGCCCGCGGCTTTGCCCGGGTCCAGGCGCAGGAACGGCTGCAACGGACCATCGCCGGCGACATCGCGGGCGAGCTCGAAAAGGCGAAGCCCGAAACTTACGTGCTGTCGGCACCGCAGCTCGCCACCCTGCCCAACCGCTCGGAACTCGAACGGTTGAAAGCGCTGCTCGGGGCGCATGCGGAGGAGATCCGGGTAATCGTCCATGTCGATGAACAGACCCGCGTGCTCACCCGCCACTACGCCACCGCCCTCGCCGAAGGGCGCAGGACCTCGCTGGTGCGCGAGATGTCGCTCGCCGATGCGCCCAACTGGCGCCGCGCGGCACTGGTGGACTGGGCCGACATCACCCCGGCGATGCGCGCGTTCCCCGAAGTGCAGGCGGCCCCGCACTGGCTCGACTACGCGAGCCTCGCCGCCCGCTGGGAACGGGTGTTCGGCACCGGGTCGGTGGAGCTGCGCGGTTACCATCCGGTCCGGTTCCAGGGTCAGGGGCTGATCGACGAGCTGCGCGACATGATCGGGATCACCGAAAACATCGGCAAGGCACCGGAGGTGCCGGTCGAGCCCGTCGTCTCGGCAGCGACCCTGGCGCGCTGGCGACAGATGAACGAGGTCTTCGCGCGCCTGCTCGAGACCGGACGGGTCATCCCGCGCCCGCTCTGGAGCCGCCTGCTCGGCGAGGTCGCGATCGACGGCGATCCGCTCGACCCCGGCAGCCTCACCGATCTCTCGGTCCGGTTCCGCGAAGACAACACCCGGCTCGCCGCTGCCCATCCGAAGATCGGCACCGCGCTGACACCGCCGCAGCCCGGGCCCTCGTTTTTCGAAGCCGACCCCAAGTTCGGTTTCCGCGCGACGCAATATGCCGCCGCCTTCCTGCCCCGGATCGACCAGGCCACCAAGGAGGTGCGCCGCGCCGCCGGCGAGGCCCGCAAACGCCGCGAGAAGGCGGAGGTCACCGGCGCCGATACGCTCACGCCCACGGCCGAGAAGATCCTGAGCCCGCGCGCCAAGGAAAACTTCCACGCCCTGCGCACCGGCCGCTTCGCGCCGCACAACCGGATGGGCCGGGTGAACGAGGAAGAGCTCGCCGCGGCGTTTCCCGAGGCACCGATACGCCTGCTGCCGGAGGGCAACAGCGGCAACGTGATCGTCGGCTGCATGAAGAACGAGGCGCCCTACATCCTCGAATGGGTCGCCTACCACCGGATGATCGGCGTCGACAATTTCCTGATCTATACCAACGGCTGCACCGATGGCACCGACGAACTGCTCGACCGGCTGCAGGCGCTCGGACTGGTCCAGCGCCGCGACAACGACGACTGGCAGGGCAATTCGCCCCAGCAGCACGCGCTCGACGCCTCGATGTCGGAGCCGGTGATCCGCAATGCCGAATGGGTGATCCATATCGACGTCGACGAATTCATCAACATCCGCTGCGGCAACGGCACCCTCGCCGATTTCTTCGAACGGGTGCCGGATGCGACCAATGTGGCGATGACCTGGCGGCTGTTCGGCCACAACGGCATCGAGAGATTCGAAGACGCGCTGGTGATTGACCAGTTCGACAGCGCGGCACCGAAATACTGCCCCAAGCCGCACACCGCCTGGGGCTTCAAGACCATGACCAAGAACATCGGCGCCTACGAGAAGCTCTCCTGCCACCGGCCCAACAAACTGGGCGAGACCCCGGCCCAGCCGGTCAAATGGGTCAACGGCAGCGGCAGGGAAATGGCGCCGAAATTCCACGAGACCGGCTGGCGCTCCGATCTCCAGACCATCGGCTACGACATGCTGCAGCTCAACCACTACGCGCTGCGCTCGGCCGAGAGCTTCCTGGTCAAGCGCCAGCGCGGCCGGGCGCTGCATGTCGATCGCGGCATCGGGCTGAGCTACTGGGTGCGGATGGACTGGGGCGGCAACAAGGATGTCACCATCAAGCGCAACATCCCCCGGGTGCGGGCCGAGATGGCGCGGCTGATGGCGGATCCGGAACTCAAGCGCCTGCACGAGGCCGGCGTCGCCTGGCACAAGGCGAAAGCGGCCGAGCTCAAGCAGACGCCGGAGTTCGCCGATCTCTACAGTCAGGCGGTGGGCACGGATCTTACCGAGATGGAGCGGGTGGCCTTCGCGCTGGCGCTCGACGTGGAAAACTGAGGAGGCGATGGTGATGGACGGCGAAATGACCCTTGCAGCGCAGACGGAACCGGATCCGGCCGATGCGACCCCGGCGGTGATCCGCTCGCGCGGACTGCTGTTTCCGAACGATCCGGAATTCCTCATCCAGAAGACCCGCAGGCTGCTGCGGTCGAACACCTACGAACGGCGCGAGGCGCAGGCGGTGCGCGCGCTGGTGAAGCCGGATGACGTGGCCATGGAGCTGGGCGCCGGCATCGGCTTCATGTCGACGCTGATGGCCCGGAGCTGCAAGGCCCGCAGCGTCCATGCCTTCGAGGCCAACCCGAGCCTCATCCCCTATATCCGCCGGGTCCACGAGGCCAACCGCGTCGCCGACAGGGTGGTGCTGACCAATGCGGCGCTGGGGCCAAGCGCCGGGTCTGCCCGGTTCTACGAACGCGAGAATTTCGCCGCCTCGTCGATGATCGAGGCCCCCGAGGGCATGACCAGTGACCTGGTCGCGGTCCACGAGGTCGAGGTGCTGGACATCGCCCAGGTGATGGCCGAGATCCGGCCGACCGCGCTGGTCTGCGACATCGAGGGCGCCGAGGCCGAGATCCTGCCGCTCGCCGATCTGTCGAGCCTGCGCGTCGCCGTGGTCGAGCTGCATCCGCAGTGGATCGGCCAGACCGGTGTGCAGGCGGTGTTCGACGCCTTCCACGGCGCCGGGCTCACCTTCTACCCGAAGACCTCCGACAAGAAGGTGGTCACCTTCCTCAGGGATTGGTGATGCGCGCCACCGCGGTCGTCACCGTCCGCAACGAGGGGGCATTCCTGATCGACTGGCTGGCCCATCACCGCGGGCTCGGCTTCACCGACATCGTGGTGCTGTCGAACGATTGCGACGACGGCACCGATGCGATGCTCGACCGGCTCGCCGACATGGGCGAGCTCCACCATCTGCCGAACCCGGGGCCGCACGAGGGCGGAATCCAGTTTACCGGATTGAAGCGCGCCGACGGCCACGAGGCGGTGCGCGGGGCCGATTGGCTGATGGCGCTCGACATCGACGAATTCGTCAACATCCACCTGGGCGACCACGGGCTTGCCGACCTGATCGCCGCCCTCCCCGAGGCCGATGCGATCACCCTCACCTGGCGGGTCTTCGGCAATTGCGGTCTGCGCGACTACCACGACGCGCCCGTGACCCGGACCTTCACCCGCGCCGCCCCCGAGGTGATGCCCTGGCCCTGGCGGGTCTTTCAGTTCAAGACCCTCTACCGCAACGCCGGCGCCTACCGCAAACTCGGCGTCCACCGCCCGCGCGCGCCGGTCGAGGGGCGCGCCGAGGCGACCCGCTGGTTCGACAGCCAGGGGCGCGAACTGGACCCACGCTTGCGCACCCAGGGGACGTTTTCGCCGTTCGGACGTGTCAACTACGGGCTCGCCCAGCTCAACCACTACCCGCTCGGGGCGATGGAGAGCTTCATCGTCAAACGCGACCGCGGCCGCGCCGTGCACGGCGACCAGACCCTCGGGCTCGACTACTGGACCGAGCGCAACTGGTGCCAGGTCGAAGACAGCTCGATCCGTGCCGCCGATCCGCTGGCCGCGCCGCATCTGGCGCGGTTGCGGTCCGACGGGGCGCTGATGCGGCTGCATGACGCGGCCGTGCACTGGCGCAAACGGCGCTTCGAGACCCTGATGCAGCAAGAGGAGGTCCGTGCCCTTTTCGGCCGTCTCCTGCTGTCTCCGCCGGCCCGAGTCGTCTCGCCCGACGACGCGCGCCGGTTGTTTGCCTTCACCCGGCCGCCCGGCGCCGCCTGACCCGCCCCCGACCCGTTGATTTTGCCCGGTTTTTCGCCGGGCCGCGGGGGGGGGCGCCGGATCCGGTATGCCTTGGCACACGATTGTTTTCCATCCATTTCAATACCTTGCGAGGGCTTTGCGCCGATTTCCCGGGCAAACTGTAGACGTTAGCGCTATCATTGACACGGATCAACGTTTTACGCGCGGAAACGTCATAGAGCCGTGGCGAACCTTCAAAGGAGACATCAAATGGCCAAAGAATCCTTCCGCCCCCTCATCTGGTTTGAAGAGCTTCGGCGCGAAGACGTGGCCGAGGTTGGCGGGAAAAACTCGTCGCTCGGCGAGATGGTTTCGCAGCTCGAGCCTCTCGGGGTCAAGGTTCCCGGCGGCTATGCGACCACCTCCGACGCGTTCCGCGACTACGTCACGTTCAACAACCTCGGCGATACCATCAAGGTAACGATGGAAAAGCTCGACGCGGGCAAGATCACCCTCGCCGTCGCCGGTAAAACGGTTCGTGACGCGGTCATCCACGGGGAATTCCCCAAAACGACCGCCGAAGCGATCGTCGCCGCCTACCATGAGCTTGGCAAGCGCGCCGGCCAGGAAAACGTCTCCGTCGCCGTGCGCTCCTCGGCCACGGCCGAAGACCTGCCCGATGCCTCCTTCGCGGGCCAGCAAGAAACCTACCTCAACGTCGTCGGTGAAAAGCAGCTGCTCGAAACCTGCCGGCTCTGCTACGCCTCGCTGTTCACCGACCGGGCGATCAGCTACCGCAACGTCCAGGGCTTCGACCACCTCGATGTCGCGCTCTCGATCGGCGTGCAGCTGATGGTGCGCTCCGACATCGGCGGCTCGGGCGTGATGTTCTCGATCGACACCGAGACCGGGTTCCCGAAAACGGTGCTCATCAACGCCGCCTGGGGCCTCGGCGAGAACGTGGTGCAGGGCGCGGTCACGCCCGACGAATACCAGGTCTACAAGCCCTTCCTCGACAACAAGGCGCTCAAGCCGATCATCGAGAAGCGGCTCGGCGCCAAAGAGATCAAGATGATCTACGCCGAGAACGAAGACGACATGACCAAGAACGTGCCGACCTCGAAGAAGGAAAAGGAAAGCTGGGTGCTGTCGGACGAGGAGATCCTCGAACTGGCCCGCTATGCCAAGACCATCGAAGAGCACTACGGCATCCCGATGGACATGGAATGGGCGCGTGACGGCGTGAACGGCGGCATCTACATCGTCCAGGCGCGGCCGGAAACCGTGCAGAGCCGGGCCCAGTCGGGCGCGATGAAGCGCTACACCGTGAAGGACCACGGCAAGGAGATCCTGCGCGGTATCTCGGTCGGCGGCGCGGTGGCCACCGGTACGATCTCGCTGATCGAAGACGTCAAGGACATCGACAAGTTCATCGACGGATCGATCCTCGTGACCACCATGACCGACCCCGACTGGGTACCGATCATGAAGAAGGCCAAGGCGATCATCACCGACTCCGGTGGACGTACCTCGCACGCCGCGATCATCAGCCGCGAACTCGGCGTGCCGGCGATCGTGGGTTGCGGCAACGCCACCCATGTGCTGCACCACCTGCAGGACGTGACCGTGGACTGCTCGAAGGGCGACGCCGGCCTGATCTACGAGGGCTATGCCGAGTTCGAAGTCGAAGAGCTCGACCTCACCCATGTGCCGGAAACCGACACCAAGATCATGCTCAACCTCGCCAACCCGACCACCGCGGCGCGCTGGTGGCGGCTGCCGGTCGACGGCGTCGGCCTGGCGCGGATGGAATTCGTGATCGACAACGCGATCGTCGCCCACCCGCTGGCGCTGCTGCGCTTCGACGAGGTCAAGAAGAAGAAGGACCGCGAGTTCATCGAGGAGCTGACGAAGGGCTACGCCGACAAGGGCGAGTTCTTCATCGAGACCCTCGCGCGCGGCCTCAGCCGGATCGCCGCCCTGGTGTACCCGAACAAGGTCATCGTGCGCATGTCGGACTTCAAGACCAACGAATATGCCGGCCTCGTCGGCGGCCGTCAGTTCGAACCGGTCGAAGAAAACCCGATGATCGGCTACCGCGGCGCCTCGCGCTACTACTCGCCGGAGTACAAGGAGGCCTTCGGCCTCGAGTGCAAGGCGATCAAGCGGCTGCGCGAAGTGATGGGGTTCGACAACGTCACCATCATGATCCCGTTCTGCCGCTCGCTCGAAGAGGCCGACAAGGTGCTCGAGGTGCTCGACGAATACGGGCTGCATCGTGGTGAAGGCGGCCTGGAGATCTACGTGATGTGCGAGATCCCGGCCAACGTCATCCTCGCCGAGCAGTTCGCCGACCGGTTCGACGGCTTCTCGATCGGGTCCAACGACCTCACCCAGCTGACCCTGGGCGTGGACCGCGACTCCGGCGGGCTCGCCGATCTGTTCGACGAATCGAACGAGGCGGTGAAGTGGATGATCTCGACGGTCATCGACAAGGCGCACAAGACCAACAGCTACGTCGGTCTCTGCGGCCAGGCTCCGTCGAACGACCCGACCTTCGCCCAGTTCCTAGTCGAAGCCGGCATCGACACCATCTCGGTCACGCCCGACAGCTTCCTCGACGTGAAGGAAAACGTCGCAATTGCCGAGAAGGCCAAGAAAGCCAAGAAAGGCTGAGGGTCCGGCGCCTCCCTGCCGGACCGGTCGGGCCGGGGCGCGAAACGCCCCGGCCCGCTGCTTTCACCGGGTTCGGACCCGGTTAACCTTGATGCTGTAGACTCCGACTCGCCCCCTGCCAGAAAGCCGCACGATGATCCTGTCCACCCGATTTCGCCGCACGATCCGCAGAGCGCTGACCCTCGAGGCCGCGCGCAGACCCGACCGGCCCGACCGCGACGATGTATCCGCCACGACCGAGACCGGCCGGCTGCTCGACCCCGACTGGGCGATCCGCGAAATCGTCGATGAGGTCATGTTCGAGACCGCGCGGTGAAAAGGCGTTTCGAAACGCCTTGAAAAGCGGGTTCGAACCCGCTTCGCGCCCCTGGCCGACGCAGCCGCACCCGCCCCGGCGTCTCCGCCCGCCGGCACCCGCCGCAAGCCCGGGGCCCGCCGCGAGCCCAGAGCCCGAAACGGCACCAGGAAACAAACCTCAGCGCGCCGCCTGATACACCGCGCCGACCTCGTCGCGCAGGATCCGGGCGATCAGCGCGCAATCCTCAAGCGAAAACGTGAGCGGCAGGCGCAGATCGATGAGCCCCGCCAGCACCCGGTCGGTCCGCGCCATGGGCTCGGACGGCGCATAGCGCCAGCTGTCGTAGCGCGAGGTGAACCCGGTCGGCTCGGCGCCGCCGAACCACTTTAGCTCGACCCCGCGCGCCGCCGCCCGCGCCACCACCTCCCGCACCCGGTCCGCCGGCCAGTCGAGCAGCAGGAACTGGAACGACGACATCACGTAGGCTTCCTTCTCGGGTCGTTCGATCACCCTCAGCCCGGGCGTGCCGCCCAGCCCCGCTTCGAGCGCGCGATACCGGTCGTTCCAGCGGGCACACTGGCGGTCGAGCGCCGCCAGCTGCGGCCGCAACACCGCGGCCCGCAGGTTGTCCATGCGGCCCGAGACATTGGGCGTGTGATATTTCACCGCCTCGAACGCCGCCGGGCCCGGCGCCGCGAGGTGCCGGTCGTAGAGCATGTAACTGCCTGACAGAACGGTCATTTTCGCGGCCACCTCCGGATCGTCGGTGACCAGAAGCCCGCCCTCGCCGGAATTGAGGTGCTTGTAGGTCTGGGTCGAATAGGCGCCGATCAGCCCGTGCCGCCCCGACAGCACCCCGTTCCAGCGCGCCCCCATCGTGTGGGCGCAATCCTCGATCACCACCAGGTCGGCGGCATGCGCAATCGCCATCAGCCGGTCCATATCGGCGATATGGCCGCGCATGTGGCTGAGCAGCAGCACCTTCGCCGACCCCGCCTTGGCGGTGAGGTCGTCGAGGTCGATCACCAGATCCTCGGTCACGCCGACGAAGACCGGCACCGCGCCGAGGCTGGCGATGGCGCCCGGCACCGGGGCGAGGGTGAAAGCGTTGGTGAGCACGCTGTCGCCGGGCCGGACCCCGGTCGCGCGCAGCGCCGTCGCCAGCGCATAGCCGCCCGAGGCCACCGCCAGGGCATATTTCGCGCCCATCCAGGCGGCGAATTCCTGCTCCAGCAACGCCGTCTCGGCCAATTCGCCGGGCGCGGTGTTGTAGCGGTGCAACCGGCCCGTTTGCATGACCCGCAGGGCCGCCTCGATCGCCGCTGCGGGCAGCGGCTCCTGCTGGGTGAAACTGCCGGTGAAGATCTCGTCGCTCATCCGGCGAGACTGGTCCGGGTGCGGGCCGAGGTCAAGCCGGCGGCGGCACACCGGTCGGTCATCCGATCAGCCGCGCGACCACCGCGTCGAGCGCGTCGAACCGGTCGAGCGTGGCCTCCGGATCGAGCGCCTCCACGCCGCGCCCGTCCGGCCCGAAGGTCACCAGCACGCAAGGCACCCCCGCGGCCCGCGCGGTCGCACGGTCGGTCTCGGTGTCGCCAACCAGGAGCGCGCGCGCGAGGTCGCCCCCTGCCCGCACCACCGAGGCCCGCAACGGCGCCGGATCGGGCTTGCGCACCGGCAGGGTGTCGGCGCCGATGAGGGCACCGAAGAGGCCGCGGATGCCGAAACTCTCGAGCAGGCGGTCGGCCATCGCCTCGGGTTTGTTGGTGCAGACCGCGGTGGCGTAGCCCGCCTGCCGCAGCCGTTCCACCGCCGCCTGCGCCCCGGGATAGAGTCGCGACTGCACGTGGATCGCGCCGCTGTAGGCGTCGAGCAGCCGCGGATAATCGGCCTCGACCTGCGCCGCCCCGCCGGTACCGCTGCGCTCATACCCGAGGCTCAGCATCGCCCGGGCGCCGCGAAAGGCGGTGCGGGCATCGGTCTGCGGGTCGAGCAGGTCGCCGAGACCACGCGCCCGAAAACAGACATTCGCCGCCGCGATCAGGTCGGCGGAGGTGTCCGCCAGGGTGCCGTCGAGATCAAAAACCACCGTTTTCATTGGGTCTCTCCGCCGAAACTCGCTGTTCGCACCATGGGGCTTGCAGCCTGTCCCGTCCCGGTTAAAACGGGCGCAAGGGATTTGAAAGAGAGATCATGCCAGTCAGCCTCATTGTTCTCGCCGCAGGCCAGGGCACCCGGATGCAGTCGGACCGGCCGAAGGTGCTGCACGAGCTCGCGGGTGTGCCGATGTTCGTCCATGCCCTGGCGAGCGGCCGGGGGCTGGATGTTGCCCGCACGGTCCTGGTCGCCGGCCACGGGTTCGAGGCGGTCGAAAAGGCCGCCCGGGCGCAGGACGACGACATTGTCGTCGCGCGCCAGGGCGAACAGCGCGGCACCGCCCATGCCGTCGCCCAGGCGGCCGAGGCGCTGGCGGGTGTGGCGGGCGATGCGGTGGTGCTCTACGGCGATACCCCCTTCATCCGCCCCGAGACCCTGGAAGCGATGGCCGCGGCCCGGGCCGAGGGCGCCGACGTGGTGGTACTGGGCTTCGACGCGGCCGATCCGGGCCGCTACGGCCGGCTCGTGGTCGAAGCTGGCGCGCTGACCCGGATCGTCGAATTCAAGGATGCCACCGAGGCCGAACGCGCCATCGGCTTTTGCAATTCCGGCGTGGTCATGGCCGAGGCTTCGGTGCTGTTCGACCTCGTCGCCGCGGTCGGCAACGACAACGCGGCCGGCGAATACTATCTCACCGACATCGTCGAGATCGCCCGCGCGCGCGGCCTCGCATCCACCGCGGTGCGCTGCGACGAGGCCGAGACGCTGGGGATCAACACCCGTGCCGAGCTGGCCCGCGCCGAGGCGCTGTTCCAGGACCGCGCCCGGGCCGAGGCCCTCGGAGACGGGGTCACGCTGATCGCCCCCGAGACCGTGTTCTTCGCCCAGGACACCGTCGTCGGCCGCGATGCGGTGATCGAGCCAAACGTGGTCTTCGGCCCCGGCGTCACCGTCGAAACCGGCGCCCGGATCCGAGCCTTCTGCCATCTCGAAGGTTGCCACGTCAGCCGCGACGCGGTGGTCGGCCCCTATGCGCGGCTGCGGCCCGGGGCGGAGCTCGCCGAGGGCGCCAAGGTGGGCAATTTCGTCGAGATCAAGCAGGCCGAGATCGCCGCCGGCGCCAAGGTCAACCACCTGAGCTATATCGGCGATGCCTTCGTCGGCGAAAACGCCAATGTCGGCGCCGGCACCATCACCTGCAACTACGACGGCGTGTTCAAGCACCATAGCCATATCGGCGCGCACAGTTTCATCGGCTCGAACACGATGCTGGTGGCACCGGTCAGCATTGGCGACGGCGCGATGACCGCCACCGGCACCGTCGTGACCCGCAACGTGCCGGCAGGGGCCATGGCGGTCGGTCGCGCGCGGATGGACATCAAGGACGGGTTCTGGACCCGGATGTACGAGAAGTTGAAGGCCAGGAAGGTCAGGCAGGATAAGTAGAAAAAGTGTAATTTTTCTACTGAAATCCCGCCTTAAGTACGGCGGAAGATCGAAAAAGGACAAGTGCGATGTGTGGGATTGTGGGGGTTCTGGGCGAGCACGAAGCGGCGCCGATCATCGTCGAGGGGCTCAAGCGGCTGGAATACCGGGGCTATGACAGCGCCGGGATCGCCACGGTGAACGAGGCCGGCACGCTCGACCGGCGTCGGGCGGTGGGCAAGCTCGTCAATCTCTCGGACCACCTTGTGCACCATCCGCTGGCCGGGCGGGCCGGGATCGGCCACACCCGCTGGGCCACCCACGGCGCCCCCAACGAGGCCAACGCCCACCCGCACCGCGCCGGCTCGGTCGCGGTGGTGCACAACGGGATCATCGAGAACTTCGCCGAATTGCGCGAAGACCTCGGCGCCAGGGGCCTGCCGCACGAGACCGACACCGACACCGAGACCGTCGCCATGCTGGCGCAGAGCTACCTGGCCGACGGCAAGACGCCGGCCGAGGCCGTCAAGGCCACGCTCGCCCGGCTCGAGGGCGCCTTTGCGTTGCTGTTCCTGTTCGACGGCGAGACCGACCTGATGATCGCCGCCCGCAAGGGCAGCCCGCTGGCGATCGGCCACGGGACCAACGAGATGTATGTCGGCTCCGATGCCATCGCGCTCGCGCCGATGACCGACCGGATCACCTATCTCGAAGAGGGCGACTGGGCGGTCATCACCCGGGCGGGTGCGACGATCTACGACGCCGACGGCGCCCTCGCCAACCGCCAGATCCGCCAGATCCGCCTCGATGCGACCCGGATCGAAAAGGGCGGCTACCGGCATTTCATGGCCAAGGAGATCGCCGAGCAGCCGACCGTGGTGCAGCGGGTGCTCGACGCCTATGTCGGTGCCGAAGGCGTCACGCTCGACCTGCCGGGGATCGATTTCGCGCAGATCGACCGGCTCTGCATCGTCGCCTGCGGCACCGCCTCCTATGCCGGGCTGGTGGCGAAATACTGGTTTGAGCGCTATGCCCGGCTGCCGGTCGATATCGACGTCGGCTCCGAATTTCGCTACCGCGAACCGCCGATCGCGCCGCGCACCCTCGGGCTCTTCGTCAGCCAATCGGGCGAAACCGCCGACACGCTGGCGGCGCTGCGCTATGCGAAAGACAAGGTCGACAAGATCGTCTCGCTGGTCAACGTGCCGGAAAGCTCGATCGCGCGCGAGAGCGATGTCGCTGTCGCCATCCATGCCGGGCCGGAGATCGCCGTGGCCTCGACCAAGGCCTTCACCGGCCAGCTCACCACCTTCGCCATCCTGGTGGTCAAGGCGGCGCTCGACCGGGGTGCGGTCGACGCCGCCGGCGCGGCCGAACTGCTCGATGCGCTGCGCAAGCTGCCGGGGCTGATGAGCCACGCGCTGTCTGCCGATGCCGCCATCGAGGACGCGGCGCAGCACCTCGCCGAGGCGCACGACGTGCTGTTCCTCGGCCGTGGCCAGATGTTTCCTCTGGCCCTCGAGGGGGCGCTGAAGCTCAAGGAAATCAGCTATATCCACGCCGAAGGCTATCCGTCGGGCGAGCTCAAGCACGGCCCCATCGCGCTGGTCGACACCGCGACCCCCACGGTGGTGCTCGCGCCGCATGACGGGTTGTTCGACAAGACGGTGTCGAACATGCAGGAGGTCATGGCGCGCCAGGGCCGGGTGCTGCTGGTGTCGGATGCGCGCGCCCGGGCCCAGGCCGGGGCCGGCGTCTGGCGCCATATCACCATGCCCGAGGCACCCGAGCTGATCCAGCCGATCCTCTACGCGGTGCCGGCCCAGCTGCTCGCCTACCACACCGCGGTCGCCAAGGGCACCGATGTCGACCAACCCCGCAACCTGGCAAAATCGGTGACGGTGGAATAATGGCCAAGCAGTTCGACGCGCTCACCGACGACCACCGCGGCTTCATCGAAGCATCGCACATCTTCTTCGTCGCCACCGCCGCGGCGACCGGCCGGGTCAATGTCTCGCCCAAGGGCATGGACAGCCTGCGGGTGCTGGGCCCGAACCGGATCGCCTGGCTCAATGTCACCGGCTCGGGCAACGAGACCGCCGGGCACCTGCGCGCGGTCAACCGGATGACGCTGATGTGGGCCGGGTTCGAGAAACGCCCGCTGATCCTGCGCGTCTACGGCAGCGCCCGGACCCTGCATCCGGGCGACGCCGGCTGGCCGGAGCTGGCCCGCACCTTTCCCGATCTGCCCGGCGCGCGGCAGATCTTCGACATGGACATCGATCTGGTGCAGACCTCCTGCGGTTTTGCGGTGCCGCATTTCGACTTCGCCGGCGAGCGCGACACCCTGATCCACTGGGCCGAGACCAAAGGCGACGACGGGGTCCGCGCTTTCCAGGAAGAAAAGAACCGCACCACCATCGACGGCGCCCCGACCGGCCTGCCCGGGCCCGGGACGTGACCCCGCAGGCGGCCCTCGCCGCGCTCGAAGCCGCCGCCGAGCCCGGACGGGCGGCCCAGGTCGCGGCCTACATGAAGGTGGAGCGGGTCTACCTCGGGGTGCCGATGCCGGCTGTCAACGCGCTGACCACGACCTGGCGGCGGGGGCTGACGCTCGCCGACCGGGTGGCGCTCGCCGATGCGCTGTGGCGCACCGACATCCACGAAGCGCGGATCGCGGCGGCCAAGCTCCTGACCCAGGCCCGGATCAGCGGCGACGAGGACGTCTGGCGCCTGATCACCTCCTGGCTGCCGGATTTCGACGCCTGGGCCATCGCCGATCACGCCTGCATGGCCGGTCAGCGCCGGGTCGTGGCGGATCCGTCGCGGATCGACACGGTGGCGGGCTGGACCGGGTCGCCCCACCTCTGGACCCGGCGGGCCGCCCTGGTCATCACCCTGCCCTGGACCAAGCAGAACCACCCCAAACCGCCGGAGCTTGCGGTGCGCGACCGGGTGCTCGGCTGGGCCGGCGGCTACGTCGACGACAAGGACTGGTTCATCCAGAAGGCGGTGGCCTGGTGGCTGCGGGAGCTGTCCAAGCACGACCCGGACCGGGTGCGCGCCTTCCTCGGCGCCCACGGCGACCGGATGAAACCCTTCGCCCGCAAGGAAGCCGGGAAGTATCTCGACTGACGGGCGCCGCCCCCGCGACCGCGGATTTCGGAGGCTCGGCCCGGTCGCAGCGGGGGGCGGTCGGAAAAGGTCCCGGTCACCGGTGGCGCCAGCAACCCGCACCGGGAAGCCTGCCCGCTCATGACGGCAGCTGAAGGCTGAGTTGGCCCCGTCCGCCGGGGCGTATCTCCACCAGGAAAAACCGCGGCCCGACCAGGGGCGCGGAGGCCAGAACGCGGCGGCCGGAGCGCTACTGCGCGAACACGTCCAGCTCGTGCAGGCCGGCAAGCCCGACCCCGAGCAGCCGCAGCGCGGGCAGCGAGATCCGGCTGCCCGCCCCCGGTTCGGCCTCGATCGGCCGGAGCTCCAGTTGCACGCCCTTGCCGGTCGCGACCGACACGACGCGGCCGGCGCGGATCCTGTCGACCAGCGGGGTTTCCAGCCAGAAACCCGGGTCGGCGGGATTGCCCAGGGTCGCCACCGTGCGCCCGACCGAGGCCCCGCCGGAGGCCTTCAGCGCCGCGGCACGCTCGGCCTCGGTCGAAGTGTCGAACTGGTCGACCGTGGCGGCACCGGCCGCCGGGAGGGCCGTGGCGCCGGGACGCGGCATCGGCCGGATCTGGCCCTCCGCCGGGGCCAATTCGGCGTTCGACGGCAGGCCAGTGTTGCCGCAGGCGGCGAGCCCCAGAACCAGGGCCAGGGATACGGGGCGCAGGCGCAGGATCGACTGAGATTTCATGCGCCCAGCCTAGGCGCAAACGATGGCGTGAACAACGCCCGGCGCGCTTGCAGACCGCCATGTGCGGCCCTAGGGTCGCGCCATGCAGCAGACACACACCCTGATCGATCCCTTTCAACGGCCTGTCACCTACCTGCGGCTGTCGGTGACCGACCGCTGCGATTTCCGCTGTAGCTATTGCATGGCGGAAGAGATGACCTTCCTGCCGAAGAAGGAGCTGCTCAGCAGGAAGAACTCGACCGGGTCGCCAGCGCCTTCGTCGGTCTCGGCGTGCGCAAACTGCGGATCACCGGCGGCGAACCCCTGGTGCGGCGCGATATCCTCACCTTTTTCCGGTCCATGCGCCGCCATCTCGACAGCGGCGCGCTCGACGAGCTGACCCTCACCACCAACGGCTCGCAGCTGGCCCGGTTTGCCGGCGATCTGGTCGAAGCCGGGGTGCGGCGGGTCAATGTCTCGCTCGACACGCTCGACGCCGACCGGTTCCGCGCCCTCACCCGGCGCGGCGATCTCGCCAAGGTGCTGCGCGGGATCGACGCGGCCAAAGAGGCCGGGCTGCGGGTCAAGATCAACGCCGTGGCGCTCAAGGGCGTGAACGACGACGAGCTGTTCGGTCTCACCGAATGGGCCGCGGCGCAGGAGGTCGATCTCACCTGGATCGAGGTGATGCCGATGGGCGAAGACGGCCATCCCGACCGGATCGACCAATACTGGCCGCTCGGCGATCTGCGCGCGCGGCTGGCCGAACGCTACCGGCTTACGCCGCTCTCCGAGCGCACCGGCGGCCCGGCGCGCTACGTCCGGCTCGAAGAGACCGGGCAGAAGATCGGCTTCATCACCCCGCTGTCGCACAACTTCTGTGAAAGCTGCAACCGGGTGCGGATGACCTGCACCGGCGAGCTCTACCTGTGCCTCGGCCAGGAAGACCGCGCCGATTTGCGCGCGCCGCTCCGCGACCACCCGCGCGACGATGCGCCGCTCGTCGCGGCGATCCGCGCGGCGATCGCACTGAAGCCCCGGGGGCATGACTTCGACTATTCGCGCCAGCGCGAGGACGGCGTTCCGGGCGGGCAGATGCGGCGCCACATGTCGCACACCGGCGGCTGAACGCACGAGAATCGGGCGTTTCTGCAACAGATCGCGCCGTATCCTGCCGGAGACTTGCGTTTTCGGCCGCATCGCCGTTGATTGGCGCCGAATGTCACGACCAGGGGAACCCCCATGCCCACCAAAAAAATTACCGACGAACAGATCCGTGAAACCGCCTATCTCATGTGGAAAGAGGAAGGCGGCGGACATGGCAGCGACCAGGACTTCTGGTACAAGGCCGAACAGGCCCTGAAGGCCGCGGCGGCGAAAAAGCCCGCCGCCCGCAAGACCGCGGCAAAGAAGCCGGCGGCGAAAAAGCCCGCTGCGCCCAAGACCGCCGCCACGAAGGCTGCGAGCGCGACCAAGGCCAAGCCCACAGCCGCGGCCGCCAAAAAACCCGCAGCCAGCAAGACCACCACGCGCACGACCGCCGCGAAACCGGCGGCCAAATCCGACTGAGCCGGTCGGGGCCACGGCCCCGCCTGCGGCGTTCACGCCATTGATCCCCGGCACGGGCGGCAGATCTGTCGCCCGTTTGTCGTTTGCCGTCAGAGGCTTGGGCCGAGGTCGATCCGGCTGCCGTCGGAAAAGCGGGCAAAGCGGAACCGGGTGAGGTCGTGGCCCGCGGGGCGGCCCTGCACCAGATCGGCGACGATGCGCCCGAAGGCCGGGCCGATCCCGAACCCGTGGCCGCTCATGCCGGTCGCCAGGGTGAGCCCCGGCAGCGGCGCGACGGCATCGACCACCGGGACCACGTCCGGCATCGTATCGATCATCCCCGCCCAGCGCTGCGCGATCTCGACGCGACCGAGCTGCGGAAAGGTCGCCGCGAAATCGCGCGCGATCCGCTCGGCCGCGGCCCGGTTCGGGGCCGGGTTGAGCACCCGCATCCGCTCGAACGGGGAAACGGCGTCGTCGGCCCAGCGCCGGGGCGTGCCCCAGGCGTCGGGGAAGCCGCGCGGCGCGGCCGGGCGCAGGGCGGTGCCGAAGGGGTCTTTTCTGAGCAGCGGCAGGTATTTGGCGAGCGCACGGAAGGCGTCGGGACCGACGAAGAGCTCATTCGCGCCTTCCGGGGCCAGCGTGTAGCCGCCATCGGCCCGGCGGCGGAACGCCAGCCGGTGATCGACGGCGGCGCCCTCGAAGACCTCCGCCAGAGGCGCGGTGCGGACCACGGTGGCGCGGCCCGCGAGCTGCGGCAGGCGCACCCCGTGGCGGCGCAGAAACAGCGACGACCAGGCCCCGCCGGCAAGCACCACGGCGCCCGCTTTCACCCGCCCCGCCTCGGTGACGACCCCGGTCACCCGCCCGGCCTCGATGTCGAGACCGCGCACCGCGCAGGCCTCGCGGATCACCGCCCCTGCCTTCGCGGCGAGCCGCGCGAGGGCCGGCACCGCGACGAAGGGCTCGGCCCGCATGTCGGTCGGGGTCCACATCGCCCCGGCCCAGCGCATCGCGGCTTCGGGCAGGAGCCGGGCGGTGTCGTCGGCGCCGAGCAGCCGGGTCGAGACCCCGAACGGCGCGGCCATGGCGATCCAGGCCTCGTACCCTGCCATCTCGGCCGCGTCCTTGGCGAGATAGGCCACACCGCCCCGGGTGAGGCCGATATCGGTGTCGAGTTCTGCCGCGAGCCCGGGCCACAGCCTCTGCGCCTCCTGCGCGATCGGGATCTCGGCACGGTCCCTGCCCTGCACCCGGATCCAGCCCCAGTTGCGCGCGCTCTGCTCCGCCGCCACCCGGCCCTTTTCCACGAGCAGCACCGGGATGCCGGCGCGGGCGAGGAACAGCGCCGAAGTCACCCCGATCACCCCGCCGCCGATCACCACCACCTCGGCCCGTTCGGGCAGCGGCGCGGTATGCTCGGGCGGGTTGGCCTCGGAGAGCGGAAAGGGGTGCATCAGTCCTCTGCCAGATGCGCGATCAGCCTGTCGGTGAAGGCCTCGCCCGCCTCCAGCTCGCTGACCGCGAGCCATTCGTTCGGCTGGTGGGCCTGGGCGATGTTGCCGGGGCCGACGATCACCGAAGAATAGCCTGCCGCCTGAAACTGCCCCGCCTCGGTCGCGTAGCTGACCACATGGGTCGCGTTGTCGCCGGTGAGGCGGCGGGCGAGGGCTTCGGCGTCGCCGTGCGGTTCGGGCACCAGACCGGGCACGTCGAAGCGGATATCGGTGTCGATCCGCGCCTCCGGATTGACCGCGCGCATCGCCGCTTCGACGCGCGCGATCTCGTCGAGATAGCGCGCCCGCCAATCGGCGACGGTTTCGGACGGGATGCAGCGAAACCCCATCACGAAGCGGCAATCGCGCGCGGTGATGTTGTCGGCGGTGCCGCCCTGGATGGTGCCGACATGGACGGTCGTCCAGGGCGGATCGAACAGCGCGTCGATCGGCCCGGGTTGGCCCGCCCGGCCGGCCTCGTTCTGCCGGTTGGCCCAGTCGATCAGCCGGGCCGCCTCCATCACCGCGTTGACGCCCCGGTGCATGATCGAGCTGTGCACCTCGTGGCCGCGCAGCTGGGTGGCGATGCCGATGCCGCCCTTGTGGCCGTTGACCACCTTCCAGTTGGAGGGCTCGCCGATCAGCGCGACCGCGGCCTTCGGCATGGTCCGGCCCATGTCGGCGATCATCCGCGGCGCCCCGAGACAGCCGACCTCCTCGTCGTAGGACAGCGCGATCTGCAGCGGGCGTTTCAGATTGGCGGCGCGCGCCTTCGGGACCGCGGCAAGGGCAATCGCGTCGAAGCCCTTCATGTCGCAGGTGCCGCGCCCGTAGAGGCGGCCGTCGCGTTCGGTCAGGGTGAAGGGGTCGGTCTCCCAGGGCTGGCCCTCGACCGGCACCACATCCGTGTGGCCCGACAGCACCACGCCGCCCTCCACCTCGGGGCCGATGCTGGCGTAGAGCGCCGCCTTGGTGCCCTCGTCGTTATAGACCCGGGTGGCCCGCACATCGTGGGCGGCGAGGTAATCCTCGACCCAGTCGACCAGCGCGAGATTGGACTCGCGGCTGACGGTGGGGAAACTCACGAGCTTCCCGAGGATGTCGAGGGCGGTCAGGTTCTGCATGGACGGAGCCTGCCCCGCCGCCCCGCCCGGGTCAAGCGGAGGCGTTTCTCCGGGCGCGACGCGAAGGCGTTTCGAAACGCCTTGGCAAATCCCTTCGAAGGGATTTGGGCAGCGCTACTTGTGAGCCAGCCGGCGCCGCACCAGCCGTCCGATGAGCCAGACCGCCAGCACCACCGGGATCACCAGCGCCGCCTTTGCCCAGAGCTTGTCGATGCCGGCCCGGTAGGCCAGGGGTTCCACCAGGTAGCCAAGCAGCGACACCGCGTAATAGCTGATCGCCACCACCGAGAGCCCCTCGACCGTCTCCTGCAATCTGAGCTGCAGATCGGCGCGGTGGTCCATGCTTTCGAGAAGCTTCTGGTTCTGCGCCGAGCGCTCGACATCCACCTGGGTGCGCAGAAGCTCGGAGGCCCGCATCGCCCGCCCGGCCATGTCGCCGATCTGCCGGGCGACCGATTTCACCGTGCGCATCGCCGGATCGAAGCGGCGCATCATGAATTCGTGCAGGGTCTGGCGGCCGTCCCAGCGGTCTTCGCGCAGCACCCGGATCCGGTCGGAGACGATCGCCTCGTAGGCTTCGGTGGCGCCGAAACGGAAGGAAGTCTGGGCATTGATGCTCTCGAGCTCCGAGGCGAGGTGCAGGAGCTCGCGCAGGTCCGCCTCGTGCCGGCCCTGCGCCGCGCCGAGGCCGCGCACCAGCGCCGAGAGCTCGTCTTCGATGTCGCCGAGCCGGGCCTGGACGCCGCGCGCGCGCGCCAGCCCCAGCATCGACATCGCCTTGTAGGTCTCGATCTCGGCGACCCGCGTCACCACCCGTCCGACCCGCCGGGCGGAGATGTCCGCGCCGGCGAAGACCGCGAACCGCATGTGGCCGCCGGCATCGATGCGAAAGTCGCCCGCGATCACCGCCGCACCGTCGAGCACCGACGAGGCGGCGACGCTTTCGGGCACGAACCAGCGGTCGATCTTGTCGCGCATCGTCGCGAGATCGGGCATCGGCTCGACCCGGATCAGCGCCGAGGTCACCCGCACGCCGGGCGCCGCGGCGAGCCAGTCGGCCGGGAAGACGTCGAAGACCTTCGGATCAAACGGTGTGTCGGCATTGCCGTCGCCGAAGATCGTATAGGTGACGAACTCGGTATGCTGCTCCCATTTGAGCTGGTTCTTCCCGATCTCGCCGAAGAAATGGTTGGCCCCCTGCGCCGGATGCGGCGCGCCGAACCGGTCGAGCAGGGCGACGAGATGGGCGCGGTCTTCGGCCCGGTCGCGTCCGACCGCGTCGGTGGGGCGCTTGATCGCCAGAAAGGCGGCGAAACACGGGGCCGACAGCGCCGGGAAGGGCCGCGCGTGCAGCTCGTTGGCCAGCGCATAGCGCAGCTCGTGATCCTGGATCTTGGTCATCGCCGGCCTCGGGAAACTGGTCTCGCCTGCCCTCCGCATAAGGGAATTCCGGCAGCCGGACCAGTGGGTGCGGCGATGCGCCCGGGGCAAACGCGCTTTCGAAAGCGCGTCGGACGGCATTTCGAAATGCCGTCCCGCCCGGCCTGGTTCAGAGCACGATCACGTCGAGCGGCGGGAAACCGTTGAACCCGACCGAGGAATACGACGAGGTATAGGCGCCGGTATTGTGGATCACCACCTTGTCGCCCGCCCGGAGGCTGAGCGGCAGCAGCACCGGCCGTTTCTCGTAGAGCACATCGGCCGAGTCGCAGGAGGGACCTGCGAGGATGCAGGGGCCGACGGCGTCGAGGTCGCGCGGCGTGGTGATCTGGTAGCGGATCGCTTCGCCTTCGGTCTCGGCAAGTCCCGAGAACCGGCCGATGTCGAGATAGACCCAGCGGTGGGTATCGTCGTCCGACTTTTTCGACACCAGCACCACCTCGGCGAGGATCGCGCCGGCATCCGCCACCATGCCGCGGCCGGGCTCGGCCATCACCCGGGCCACCGCACCGAAGCGCTCGGTCACCAGCCCCATCACGCGCGAGGCATAGGTGGTCGGGGTGTCGACCGGATCGCCGTAATAGGCCGGGAAACCGCCGCCGATGTTGAGCAGCGTCGGCGCGTAGCCGCGGGCCTCGAGGTCGCGCCAGATCCCGGCGACATGGTCGAGCACCGGCGCCCACATTTCGGCGCGGCGGGTCTGGGAGCCGACATGGAACGACAGGCCCACGGGCACGAGGCCGAGCGCGACGGCACGCGCGAAGAGATCCGGCACCATGGTGTCGCGGCAGCCGAACTTGCGGCTGAGCGGCCAGTCCGCCTGGCTGTTCTCGACCAGAACCCGGATGTAGACTTCGGCACCGGGTGCGTTCTCGGCGATCTTCTCGAGCTCTTCCTCGGCGTCGGCCGCGAACAGGTTGACACCGGCGTGATGGGCGAAGCGGATATCGGCGGGTTTCTTGATCGTGTTGCCGAAGGAGATCGTGTGCGGCTCGGCGCCCTGGCTCAGGCACAGCTCGATCTCGCCGCGCGAGGCCGCGTCGAAATGCGACCCCACGGCCACCAGGCGCTCGATGATCTCGCGGGTCGGGTTGGCCTTCACGGCGTAATGGATATGGGCGAAGCCGAGGCCCATCTTGAGCGCGTGGTAGGCTTGCGCCACGCGGTCGATGTCGAGCACCAGCGTCGGGCGATCGACGGTGAACGAGGCGAGGGCGGCGTCGAGACGGGAAGCGGGCGCGAAAGCGCCCTGGGCAGCATAGGTCATCTGCATCTCCAAAAGACAGGGGCTACACCCCAAGGTTCCAAGGAGACGTTACCGTCGCTGCATAAACGCGTACCCGTATTGGATGCCCGGGCGTGGCCAGAGGCGCGTGCGTTGGCGTCTTGACGCGCATATGCGGTCGTTGTGCGATTCACGCAAGGTTTTTTTGGCCCCGCGTGCATTTTTTCCCGCAAACCGGTATGCGAGGCACATGACCCGCCTGATCCTGTTCAACAAACCGATGAACGTGCTGTCACAGTTCACGGATCGGAAAAACCCCGCACCGCGCGCGACGCTGTCGGATTTCATCGACCTGCCCGGCGTCTACCCGGCGGGTCGTCTCGACCGCGACAGCGAGGGGCTCCTGCTCCTGACCGACGACGGCAAGCTGCAGGCCCGGATCAGCGACCCCAGGCACCGGCTCGCCAAGACCTATCTCGTCCAGGTCGAAGGCGCGCCGGTCGAGGCCGATCTCGACGGCCTGCGCCGCGGGTTGCGGCTCAAGGACGGGATGACCCGTCCAGCCGAGGTGCGCCTGATCGACCCGCCGGCGCTGTGGGATCGGGTGCCGCCGGTACGGGTGCGCAAATCCGTGCCCGATGCCTGGCTGGAGATCACCATTCGCGAGGGCCGCAACCGCCAGGTGCGCCGGATGACCGCTGCGGCGGGCTTCCCCACGCTGCGGCTGGTGCGCTGGAAGGTCGGCGAATGGAGCCTCGACGGGCTGGCGCCGGGACAGTGGCGCACCGCCTGACCCCGGGCGGTCGGGGCAAGGGCGGTGACGCAGGGCCGCCGCAAGGCAAGGCGCGAACGGCACAAGCTGTCCCTTCCGGGCCGCGATCCGCCGGTCCCCAAGGCGCCAGAGGGCGGACGCCGCCATGGCGCCCGCCGGTCCCGGCTCAGCGCTTCTTCTTCTTGCCCCTGGACTTCTTCTTGTCCTTGGATTTCTTTGCCGCCTTGCCGGCCTTGTCTTTCGCCGGCTTCGCCGACGCCTTGGCCGCGCCCTCGCCTTTCGCTTTGCCGGCCTTCTTTGCGCCCGGCTTCGCCGCGTCCTTGGTCGCGCCGGCCGGCGTGACCGAAGCCGCGTCGGCCGTATTCGCCGCGGCCGCCGTCCCGGCGGACAGCGCCTTGGCCTTTTTCTTCCCGGCTTTCTTCTTCTCGGCCTTCTTCTCGGCCTTCTTCTCGGCAGATTTCTTCTTGGCCGATTTCTTCCCGGTCTTCTTCTTGTCGCCCTTCTTCCCGGCGGTTGCCTTCTCTTCCGTTTTCGCCGCCTTGCGCTTTTTCTTGCCGGAAGTCTGCTTGCCGTCGTCACCGGCGGGCTGCGCGGCCGGCTGCGGCGTATCCGCAACCGGCGCGTCCGGTGCGGCGGCCGGCTGGGCTGCCACCGGTTCAACCTTTGCCACGGGCTTGCGCGGCCTCTTGGCGGGCGCCGCAGCGGGCGCCGCGCCTGCCGCCGAAGACGGCGGGACCGTGGCCATGGCGGCCGCCGCCGTGCGGAAGGCTTGCGCGCGCGCCAGCGACACGCCGCGCAGAACCGTCAGATGGGAAGGATCGGCGGCCGCCAGCTGCGCCGGCTCGGAAATGCCGATCTCGCGCAGCCGCGCCTCCAGCGCCGGGCCGATCCCGGAAATCTCGGTGAGACGTGTCATGCTCTCTCCAGATGCCATGAAAAAAGGCCGGGCGCTCAGGCCCGGCCCGATATGTCGCTCAGGTCGCCTTCTTCAGCGCCTTCTTGGCCGCTTTCAGTTTCTTTTCCTGCTTGGCGACCTTGGTCTTGCGGGTCTTCACTTCGGCCTTCAGGGTCTTCACTTTTTCTTTCTTCGCCATGGTCTTATCCTTTCAGGGTTTGGTCGTTTGCGCCGTGCTCGGCGAGGAATTCGCGGATGAAGCGGCGGACTTCGCGGGCGCCGCTGGTATCCACCTCTTCACAGAGTGCCACGAAGGCATCGCGCTCGGCCTTGCTGATGCGGATGATCAGCTGCGCGTCTTTCTTGTGCTTGTCACGCTTGGCCATGAACTGCTCTGCGTCTTGGGACGGGTGGCGCCGTTGTTACTGCATTGGCGTTCGTTTGTATATACCTTTCTCTCAACCCCAGGGAGAAGATCCCGCCCGTTTCTTTGGTTTCGAAATACCTCGGGGGGTCCGGGGGGCTGGCCCCCCGGGGTGCAGCCGCGTGCTCGGCACCTCCGGTCCGATCCCGGTCGCAGCATGGTGCCCGGCAATCCCGCGACCCGTCAATTTCCAGACAAACGACTGTTCTCCGGAATCGATCCCACCGCGCGCCGCGCCGGTCCCCGACCAAAACCGCGCGCGACGAGGCCGACGATCACAACGCTCAAGATGGCCCGGGGCGGCTGCGAGACAGGTGCGAACCTACGAAAAAGGCCCCGCCGTCGCCAGCGGGGCCGTTCATCGGTGCCGCGAACCCGATCAGTCGATCAGCGGGATCAGGCTGTCCATCGAGACTTTCGCGTCGCCGTAGAACATCCGGGTGTTGTCCTTGAAGAACAGCGGGTTCTCGATGCCGGAGTAGCCGGTGCCCTGGCCGCGTTTCGACACGAAGACCTGCTTGGCTTTCCACACTTCCAGCACCGGCATGCCGGCGATCGGCGAGGTCGGGTCTTCCTGGGCGTCGGGGTTCACGATGTCGTTCGAGCCGATCACGATGACCACGTCGGTCGACGGGAAGTCGTCGTTGATCTCGTCCATCTCGAGCACGATGTCGTAGGGCACCTTGGCCTCGGCCAGCAGCACGTTCATGTGGCCCGGCAGGCGCCCCGCGACCGGGTGGATGCCGAAGCGCACGTTCTTGCCCTTTGCCCGCAGCTTCGAGGTGAGCGCCGCCACCGATTGCTGCGCCTGCGCCACTGCCATGCCGTAGCCGGGCACGATGATGATGCTGTCGGCGTCGTTCAGCGCCGCCGCCACGCCCTCGGCGTCGATGGCGATCTGTTCGCCCTCGATTTCCCTCGTCGAGGTCTGCGGGCCGCCGAAGCCGCCGAGGATGACCGACACGAAGGACCGGTTCATCGCCACGCACATGATATAGGACAGGATCGCACCGGACGACCCCACCAGCGCGCCGGTGACGATGAGCAGGTCGTTGCCCAGCGAGAAGCCGATCGCCGCCGCGGCCCAGCCCGAGTAGGAGTTGAGCATCGACACCACCACCGGCATGTCGGCGCCGCCGATCCCCATGATCAGGTGATAGCCGATGAAGAAGGCGAGCAGCGTCATCAGATAGAGCGTCCAGGCCCCGGCGCCGCCGAGGAACAGGATCATCAGCAGGATCGAGCCGCCCGCGGCAACCGCGTTCAGCACATGCCCGCCCGGCAGCTTGGTGGCGGCCGACGACACCTTGCCGGCAAGTTTGCCGAAGGCCACGACCGAGCCGGTGAAGGTCACCGCCCCGATGAACACGCCGAGAAACAGCTCGCCGCGCAGGATGGTGAGCTCGGTGGAGGTCTTGTGCGCCACCACGGCGGCAAAGCCGGTCAGCGCCTCTTTCGCTTCCGGGGTCATCGCCGCGACCCGGACCATTTCGAACCAGGTGTTGAAGCCGACGAAGACCGCGGCAAGACCGACCAGCGAGTGCATCGCCGCCACCAGCTGCGGCATCTCGGTCATCTGCACCTTCTTGGCGACATACCAGCCGATCACGCCGCCGGCGGCGATCAGGATGACCGACAGCAGCCAGAAGCCCGAGCCGGGGCCGATCAGCGTGGCGAAGACCGCCAGCGCCATGCCGACGATGCCGTACCAGACGGCGCGTTTCGCACTTTCCTGGCCCGAGAGCCCGCCCAGCGCGAGGATGAAGAGCACGGCCGCAACGATATAGGCGGCGGTGGTGAAACCGATTTCCATTCCCCTGCCCTCCTTAGGATTTCTGGAACATGGCAAGCATGCGCCGGGTGACGAGGAAGCCGCCGAAGATGTTGATCCCGGCCATGAAGACCGAGACGGCAGCAAGGATGACCACCAGGGCGGAACCGGAGCCGATCTGGAGCAGCGCGCCGAGAATGATGATCGACGAGATCGCGTTGGTGATCGCCATCAGCGGGGTGTGCAGCGCGTGGGAGACGTTCCAGATCACCTGGAAGCCGACGAAGACCGCGAGCACGAAGACGATGAAATGCTGCATGAAGCTCGGCGGGGCCACCAGGCCCAGCGCCAGCAGCAGCACCGCCCCGACGCCGATGAGGGTCGCCTGTTGCCGGGTCTGTTGCTTGAACGCGGCGATCTCCTTCGCCCGCTTCTCTTCCGGCGTCAGCGCGACCACGGCGGTCGGTTTCGGCTTGGCCGCGATCGCCTGCACCTTTGGCGGCGGCGGCGGGAAGGTGATCTCGCCCTGGTAGGCCACGGTCGCGCCGCGGATCACGTCGTCTTCCATGTTGTGGACGACCTTGCCGTCCTTCCCGGGGGTGAGATCCGTCAGCATGTGGCGGATGTTGTTCGAGTACAGCGTCGAGGCCTGGGCCGCCATCCGGCTGGCGAAGTCGGTGTAGCCGACCACCGTCACCCCGCCCGGCGTGACGACCTTCTCGTCCTTGACCGTGTAGTCGCAGTTGCCGCCCTGTTCGGCCGCGAGGTCGACGACCACCGAGCCCGGCTTCATCGCGTCGACCATGTCCTTGAGCCAGAGCTTCGGCGCCGGCCGGTTGGGGATGAGGGCGGTGGTGATGACGATGTCCATGTCGCCGGCGATCTCGCGGAACTTGGCGAGCTGGGCGTTGCGGAACTCTTCCGACTGCACCGAGGCGTAGCCGCCGGTGGCCGAGCCGTCCTGGGTCTCCTCGTCGAAATCGAGGTAGACGAATTCGGCACCCATCGATTCGACCTGTTCGGCCACCTCGGGGCGTACGTCGAAGGCGTAGGTGATGGCGCCGAGCGAGACGCTGGTACCGATCGCGGCGAGGCCGGCGACACCGGCGCCGACCACCAGAACCTTGGCGGGGGGCACCTTGCCGGCGGCCGTCACCTGGCCGGTGAAGAAGCGGCCGAAGTTGTTGCCGGCTTCGATCACCGCGCGGTAGCCGGCGATATTGGCCATCGACGACAGCGCGTCCATCTTCTGGGCCCGGCTGATGCGCGGCACCATTTCCATCGCGATGACGTTGGCGCCCTTGGTCTTGGCAAGCTCGAGACCCTCGACATTGCCGCCGGGATTGAAGAAGGTAATCAGCGTCTTGTCACCGGTGAGGCGCTTGAGCTCGGTATCGGTCGGGATCCGGACCTTGGCGATGATATCGGCCTGTTTCCACAGCGCCGCGGCGGTGGTGACGACGGTCACACCGGCCGCCTCGTAGGATGTGTCGGAAAAGCCCGCGCCGGCACCGGCGCCCTTTTCGATCAGGCACTCGTATCCGAGCTTCTGCAGCGCGGTCGCGCTTTCCGGCGTCATCGCCACCCGGTTCTCACCGGCACTTACTTCTTTCGGAACCCCGATTTTCACGCTGGTCTCCTTCTTCAGCTGTCTCTCGGGCGACTCCCGCCCTGCGGATTTGGATTGTTCTTTACGCGAAGCAAAGTTGGATTTCGACCGAAACCCACCCCGCGCGACCTTTTTTCCGGCCCTGTCTCACAGCCACCGCCGCACTTTGGCGAACCAGGCCTCCGCGGCCCGCCCGAAGGCCTCGACCAGACCGGCCTCCTCGCCGAGGATGAAACGCCGGGTGATCAGCGCCATGAAGGCGGGCACGATCAGCAGCGCCGGAGCCACGTCCCAGTGCAGAATGGCGCCCGCCAGCACCAGCGCGTCGCCGAGATAGATCGGGTTGCGGCTGATCCGGTAGATCCCCTGGCGGACGAAATGGCTCGGCTTGCGGCGCGGGATGAAGCTGGTGTGGTGGCGCACCAGTTCGAAGACGCCGAGCCCCATCGCCCCCAGCCCCGCCGCGATCAGCGCGTCGCCGAGCCAGCGCAGCGGGTCGAAGCCGATGGCGAGACCGGGCAGCAGCCGGTCGAGCCCGAAGGCCGCGGCGAGCGCGCCGATCAGCCAGACCGGCGGCAGGTCGATCCATTTCAGGAGAGGCATGATCCGTCGCGCAAAAAGATTACTCGAGGCGCCGGTGTAGCCCGAAGATTGTTGCGAGGCAATGGCGCGGTGCCCGGCGCAGGGGCCCAGGGCCGACGCCCCCGGGGGTTTCACACCCCCGGACCCCCGTGAGGTATTTTCTGAACCAAAGAAGACAGGACCCGCGCGCCGATCTCGTCGGTCGCGAAGGCTTTCGAAGGGCGGCGGAGCCGGTCGACGATGTGGTCGGCGGGCCGGTCGAAGGGGCGCCCTGCCGCGAGAGCGGCGTCGATGATTTCCGGACAATGACCGCCGCCGGCCCAGCCGTCTGTTCTGCCGCGCTATTTGATCCGAAAACCGGTTCCCACTTTTCGGATTGCGCTCTAGCCTCGGCGCAATAGGAGGCGCGCGATGGATTTCACCGCCACGAAAGCCCTGTTCGACCTGCCCGACGGCCTGGTCTATCTCGACGGCAACTCGCTCGGGCCGCTGCCGAAAGCCGCGGCGGCGCGGATCGCCAGGACCGTCACCGAGGAATGGGGCGCGCAGCTCGTCACCGCCTGGAACGCGGCCGGCTGGATGGAACAGCCGATGCGGCTCGGCGACCGGGTCGGGCGGCTCATCGGCGCCGCGCCCGGCAGTGTCACCCTGGGCGACACCCTGTCGATCAAGCTCTACCAGGCCCTCGCCGCAGCCCTCGCGCTGCGGCCTGAGCGGCGGGTGGTCGTCTCCGACAGCGGCAATTTCCCCTCCGACCTCTACATTGCCGAAGCCCTGCTCGCGACCCTCGGCCAGGGCCACCGGCTGCGCCTCGTGGCGCCGGAGGCGGTCGCGGCCGCGATCGACGCCGACACCGCCGTGCTGATGCTGACCGAGGTCGATTACCGCACCGGGCGGCGCCATGACATGGCGGCGCTCACCGCGCGTGCGCAGGCGGCCGGGGCGCTCACGATCTGGGATCTCGCCCATTCCGCCGGCGCGCTGGAGGTCGATCTCGCCGGCGCCGGCGCCGATTTCGCCGTCGGATGCAGCTACAAATACCTCAACGGCGGCCCCGGCGCGCCCGCCTTCATCCACGTCGCGCCGCGCCACGCCGCGACGGCGCATCCGGCCCTGGCGGGCTGGCTGGGCCATGCCGCGCCCTTCGCCTTCGCGCCCGACTACCGCCCCGACGCCGGGGTGGCGCGCATGCGCGTGGGCACGCCACCGGTGATCCAGATGGCCGCGCTGGAGGCCGCCCTCGACATCTGGGACGGGGTCGATCTCGCGGCGGTCCGGGCGCGCTCGGTCGCCCTGTCGGAACGGTTCATCGACGGGGTCGCCGCCGCCTGCCCCGACCTCGCGCTCGCCAGCCCCCGCGATCCGGCGCGCCGCGGCAGCCAGGTCAGTTTCCGCCACCCGCAGGGCTATGCCATCGTCCAGGCGCTGATCGCAGAACGCGTGATCGGCGATTTCCGGTCGCCCGACATCCTGCGTTTCGCCGTCGCCCCGCTCTACATCGGCGAAGACGAGATCGACCGCGCCGTCGCCGCGCTTGGCAGGGTCATCGGCCAGCGGCTCTGGGACGATCCGGCGTTCCGCCACCGGGCCGCGGTGACCTGACCGCCGCGCCCTGTGGCCACGCCCGGACCATTTTCTGCCGACGCCACATGTCGCGCTCGAAATCGATCCAATCACATGATAAGCTGCGCATTATGCACGGCCGGGACACAACCGGCGGCGAAGGCGCAGAGGATGGGCGGTGGTCAGGACAGTCGGTCCAGCGCGGTTTGCGGGCGTCGGGCAGGTAGGAGCCCTGCCCGGGCGGCGTGATCGCGGCCGCCCCGCGCTGTCGGGGCCGGCGCGACGGAAGGCAGGCAGATGGCGACGATGAACTCCGGTCTCGGCGGGGCTGCAGGCTACGGCGAGAACGTCTTTTCGACCACCACGAAGACCGTCGGCACCAACGACGACGGTTCGATCTATGTCGACACCAGTTCGGTGTTCGGGTCGGGCCTCGACTTCTTCGGCACCACCTACGGCGGCATCTACATCAACTCCAACGGCAACATCTCGTTCGGCGCCGCCAATACCGCCTACCAGATCGCCGACCTCTCGACGATCACCACACCGACGATCGCGCCGTTCTTCGGCGACGTCGACATCACCAAGGGCGGCGAGATCTACTGGGACCTCGACCCGGCAAACGGCAAGGTGACGATCACCTGGGCCGGGGTCCACGGCTATTCGGCCACCGGGGCCAACTCGTTCCAGGTGGTGCTGACCTCCACCGGCGGCGGCGATTTCAACATCCAGTTCCTCTACCAGGACATCCAGTGGTCCACCGGCTACACTCAGGTTGCCCAGGCCGGGATCACCGATGGCGGCGCCAACGACTACGAATTGCCCGGCTCGGGCGATTCCGCGGCGATGCTCGACTACGAGTCCACCACCTTCAACAATCCGGAAAACCCCGGCGCCACCAACTTCGGCTTCTCCGGCGGCGGGTTTTCGGTGGCCGACGGCGTCGTCATGGGCACCACGGGCGACGATCTGATCGACGCGAGCTATTCCGACAGCGACGGCGACGTGGTCGACGGCGGCGACGGCTCCGGCCCCTCCGGCAACGGCGACGTCATCGCCGGCCTCGCGGGCGACGACACGATCGCCGCCGGCGCCGGCGACGACCTCGTCTACGGCGGCGGCGGGGCCGACGTGATCGACGGCGGTGACGGCGACGACACGATCTGGGGCGGCGGCGGCGACTTCACCGCGGCCCAGGTGCTCGACTGGTCGGCGCAGGGGCCCGACAACATCTCGCTCGCCGCCGGTTTCACCCAAGATACCGGCGGCATCGACGTCTCGGTCAGCTTCACCAACGCCGGCAACAACGCCCCCGTCTACCGGGTCGAGAGCACCGACACGACCTATGTCGCCCCGGGCGAGGACTTCGACCCGACCTCGTCGCTCTACCTCTACGGCAACGGCGACGGCACCACTTCGATCACCACCATCGATTTCGCCGCCGCGACCGGGACCGACTATCTCGACGAAGTTCAAAACGTCTCGTTCCGGATCAACGACGTCGACTGGGGCAGAAACAACCACACCGACGTGATCACGGTCAACGCCTACGACGCCGACGGCAACCCGGTGACGGTGACCTTCACCCCGGGCGGCGGCGACACCGTCACCGGCAACACCATCACCGCCAATGCTCAGGCCAACACCCAGGCCGAGGTCGGCGGCTCGGTGCTGATCGAGATCGCCGGTCCGGTCTCCCAGATCCAGATCACCTACGGCAACGCCCAGAGCGGCACCCAGGCGATCTGGGTCTCCAACCTGCATTTCGACGCCGTGCCCGACCCCGCGCTCGACGACGGCGACGTGATCACCGGCGGCGCCGGCGCCGATGTCATCCACGGCGAAGGCGGCGACGACACGATCACGCTCGGCGCCGGCGACACCGCATACGGCGGCGCGGGCGACGACGTCTTCATCCTCGACCCGACCGGCGCGCTCGGCGGTCCGGGCGCCACGATCACCATCGTCGGCGACGAGACCGACGAGGACGGGATCGGCGACTCGTTGAACTTTTCCGGCCTCATCAACGCAGGCGATATCACCTATACGACCCCGGAAAGCGGGTCGGTGACCCTGTCGGACGGGACAATTGTCACTTTCTCGAACATCGAGAATGTCTTCATCTGTTTTACCGAAGGCGCGCGGGTCGCGACACCGCGCGGCGAGCGCGCCATTGACACCCTGGCGCCCGGCGACTGGGTACTGACCCGCGACCACGGGCCGCAACGCCTGCGCTGGATCGGCGCCAGCTCCGTCGCCGGCACCGGCCGCTCCGCGCCGATCCGCTTCGACCCCGGCACCTTCGGCAATTCCCGCCCCTTCCTGGTGAGCCCGCAACACCGGATGCTCTATGTCGGCTGCGACGCGACGCTGTATTTCGACCAGCCCGAGGTGATGGTGCCGGCGAAACACCTGGTCAACGGCGGATCGATCCGGCAGGTGCAGCGCGAAACCGTGCGCTACTATCACCTGATGTTCGACCGCCACGAGGTGATCTGCGCCGACGGCGCCTGGTCGGAGAGCTTTCACCCCGGCACCGAAGGGCTCGCCACGCTCGATGCGCCGACCCGCGAAACGTTGTTTGGCGCCTTCCCCGACCTGCGCGCCGATCCGCGCCGCTACGGTGACACGGCGCGCACCGTCCTGCGGGGCTGGGAGGCGCGGGTCCTGCGCGCGGCCTGAAACCGATCGGGACTGTGCGTCAACAACTCGCTGCAAGGCGCTGTTCTCCAAGATATCTGAGACCCGAGCCACCAGGAGACCACGCCCGGAATGGCATCGGTTCCCTGAGGCCGGGCGGGCCAACGCCTTTCGAAAGGCGTTCGCAAGCGGTTTCAAAACCGCTTCTCGCCGGCTCACAACACCCTGAGATCACCCTTCAGAAACCCGTACCGCGCCACCGCCGGCGCGACGATCAGCTCGCCCAACAGGCGTTTCAGCCGCTCCGACAGCTCTGCCGGCATCGCGCCCAGCACCCCGGCCCGGGCCGAGAGCGAGATCCGGCGCGTCAGCGGCGCGACCGGCAGGGGATGGATCTCGACCGCGTCGACGAAGCGGTGGGCGCGCAGCACGCCGAGGGGGGTGAGAATGGTCCAGCCCGCGCCCGCCGCCACCATCGCCATGATCGCGTGATAACTGTCGAGCTCGAAACGATGGGCCAGCGCCAGCTCCTGCCTTGCGAGGTGTTCGGCGATCACCCGGCCCATGCGGTGGCGGGTCGAGTACTGGATCAGCGGCAGGGCGCGCAGCGCGTCGAGCCCGCCTTTCGTCCCCCGCGGGGCGGCGGCGAGAAAGGGTTCCTCGATCAGCGGGTGAACCTCCATCCAGTCGCCCGGCGCGCCGATGTCGGCGGCGACGATCACGTCGAGCGCGCGGGCATCGAGCTGGTCGTTGAGGCGGTGCGAGGGACCGGTCTCGAGCAGGAAACGGGTCCGCGCGAAACTCTCGGCCATCTCGGCGAGCAGCCTTGGGGTGACGTCGGCATCGAGATCCTCGATCATGCCGAGGCGCAGACGGGTGAGCTCGGCGTGATCGCCCATCGCAAGCTCGGCGCGGGCCAGGTCGGCCTCGTCGAGAATGGTCCGGGCGCGGCGGCGAAACAGCTCGCCCGCGGGGGTGAGCCGCAGCGGCCGGGCCGAGCGGTCGACGAGCAAGGTGCCGAGCGCGGTCTCGATATTGCTGAGCTGCTGGCTGACCGAGGAGTTGGAGGCGCCCAGGCGCCGGGCCGCGGCCGAGATCGAGCGCTCTTCGGCGATCGCGAGGAACACCTCGATCCCCCAGAGTGTCACCCGTCCCGCCGTCTCGACCATGGCATCGACCTCCGGGACGTGGCGGCGCTCAGATGTCCTTGAGCTTGGCCTGCAAATCGGCGAGCTGCTTCTTGATCGCCTCGAGCTCGCTGTCGGATTTTCCCTCGGCGGGCGTTTCCTCCGCGGCCGGCGCGGCGGCGGCATGCTTGGCCCAGCCCTGCATCATCGCATCGAGAAACGCGCGCTGCTGGGCCTGCATCGCTTCGAACCCGGGCACGTTCTTCATCGGGTTGGGCAGGTGGTCGAGGTTTTCCAGCATCTTCGACTGGCCGTCGCGCAGCATCTCGAAAGAGGCGGCGAGGAATTGCGGCACCACCGACTGGGCCTGGGTGGTGTAGGAGCGCACGAGATCGGTCAGCACATCGACCGGCAACACGCTTTCGCCGCGGCTTTCGTGCTCGGCAACGATCTGCAACAGGAATTGCCGGGTGAGATCGTCGCCGCTCTTGAGGTCGATGATCTGTACCTCGCGGCCATCGCGGATAAACCCGGCGATGTCGTCGAGGGTCACATAGTCCGAGGTTTCGGTGTTGTAGAGCCTGCGGCTGGCGTAGCGCTTGATCAGCAAGGTGTCCTTGTCAGTGGCCAAAGTCTCTCTCTCCTCCCTGGACGCAAGCGCATGTGCCACACCGCGCGATCCGCGGCCGTCGCCCCTGCGGAGACAACCCTAGGCCAGCGGTCTGCCGAAATGCAAGTGCTGCATTGCCGCAAGAACTTGCGGGGCAAGGGTTTCACATGAAGAAAGGGCGGACCCGAAGGTCCGCCCGAAGATCCGGCCGATGGGACGAGGTATCGGCCCGAAGATGTGTCGGCGGCTTACTTGACCGCGTCGGTGGCCTTTTTGGCCGCTTTGGTCACTTCGTCGGTGGCCTTCTTGACTGCGGCGGAGGCTTCGGCACCGAAGTCCTTGCTGGCGGTCATCATCAGCTCGACGGTATCGGTCTGAACCGACTTGGCGATCTCGGCGAAGGCGGCCATGTTGGTGGCAGCGGTCTCGGCCTGCGCGGAGGCGAAATCGGTCATCGCTTTGGTGTAGGCGGTCGCGTCGTCCTTGGCGGCGGTCACTTCGGCCACCTTGGCGAGCATGTCCTTGGTCCACTTGGTCGAGATTTCGGCCGACTTCTCGGCGGCTTCGAGCGCCACTTTCGAAAACTTCTCGCCCATCTGGGCCTGGGTCTTGAAGGCATCTTCGAAGGCGGACATGTCGACCGGGAAGTTGCCCATCATGTCCTGGAACATGTTGGTGAAATCGGTGGCGTTGGTTTTCTTGGTCATGATCGGCTCCATTGGCGGTGGGGGCTTGTTGGGGGGCCCCGAGGTCATCTTGTGAGCAACCATATGAATGCTGCAGTGCAGAAAGTCAAGCATCTTTCTGCACTGCAGCATGATTTTTCGATCGCCGGTTCGACGCGCTCTCGGCCGGGCGGGGCGACGCCCCTGCCCGGCGAACCGCCGCGGCGGGCCCGGGCTCAGCCCGGCAGTTTTGGCTTTGCCGTGACATAGGTGCCGGGCGCCGGGCAGAGCACCGGGCGGCCATCGGCACCGGGAATCCGGGCCGGCACCTTCTTGCCCGACCGCGGGGCGAGCCAGTCGTCCCAGTGGAACCACCAGGTGCCCTCGTGAAACTCGGCCGCGGCCTGCCATTCGGCCGGGTTCTCGGGCCAGTCGTCGTTGAGGTAATGGCCGTATTTCTTCTTCGACGGCGGGTTCACGATCCCGGCGATGTGGCCCGATTCCGAGAGGATGAAGGTCTTGTCGTCCGACCCCATCCGGCGCATGCCCCGGTAGCTCGATTTCCAGGCGGCGATGTGGTCGGTCTCGCAGGCGATCGCGCAGAGCGGCACCTTGACCTCCTCGATCCTGACCCTTGTGTCGAACAGCATGAAGCCGGAGCCGTCGCCGGCAAACTCGTCGCGCTGGCACAACCCGCGCAGGTATTGCACCGCCATCTTGCCGGGAAGGTTGGTGCCGTCGCCGTTCCAGTAGAGCAGATCGAAGGCCGGCGGGCGGTTGCCGAGCATGTAGGCGTTGATCGCCGGGCGGTAGATCAGATCGTTGGCGCGCAGATAGGAGAAGGTGCGCGACATGTAGAGCGAAGACATCACCCCGGTCTCTTCCGCCTCTTCCTCGATGCCGCCGACGAAGCCATCGTCGAGAAACACCCCGACCTCGCCCTGGTCGGAGAAATCGGTGAGCGCGGTGAAGAAGGTGGCGCTGTTGACGCTGTCGTCGCCGCGCTGGGCCATCAGCGCCAGGGTCAGCGCCAGGGTGGTGCCGGCGATGCAATAGCCGACGACATTGACCTTCGCCTCGCCGGTGATCGCCTTCACTTCGCGGATCGCGGCAAGGTAGCCCTCCTCGACATAGGTCTCCATCGTCACGTCGCCGTAGTGGTCGTCGGGGTTGACCCAGGAGACCACGAAGAGCGTGTAGCCCTGGTCGACGATCCAGCGGATCAGGCTGCTCTCGGGCTTGAGATCGAGTATGTAGAACTTGTTGATCCAGGGCGGGAAGATCACCAGCGGCGTGGCATGGACCGTCTTGGTCCGCGGCGCATACTGGATCAGTTCGAACATCCGGTTGCGGTAGACCACGCTGCCTTCCGTCGTCCCGAGGTTCTCGCCGACCTTGAACGCGTCCGGATCCGACAGGGTGACGATCAGCTCGCCGTTGTTCTTCTCGAGATCGCGGATCATGTTCTCGAGCCCGTCGATCAGCGATTGCCCCTCGGTCTCGATCGCCTTCTCCAGCGCATCGGGGTTGGTGGCGAGGAAATTCGTCGGCGCCATCATGTCGATGATCTGCTTGCCGAAATACTCCAGCCGCCAGCGGTCGTACTCGCCCACCCCGTCGAGATCCTCGATCCCCTTCTCGATCGCCTGCGCCGCGGTGAAATACTGCTTTTTCAGCGCGTGAAAATAGGGGTGGGTCTGCCACAGCGGGTTCTTGAACCGCGGATCGGCCGGGGTGTCGTCCGCCTCGATCTCGCCGCCGGCCAGCAGCGCCTCCTGCGCCTCGACCGCGTTCTGCACCGCCTTGCCCCAGTAGTCGATCTGCGCCGCCCAGAGCTTTTCGGGATGGGCCATCGCCTCGCCCACGAGCGCGCCGGCCGCCTTTGCCCAGAGCTCCGGCGTCGGCGCCTGGAGCGACGACCGAATCGGCTTCTTGTGCGCCAGCGCCGTGGCCATCCGCTGGGTCAGAACTTCGATCCGCGCGAGGTTTTCCTGAAGCGTCTCGCTGACCTCTGCCGGCGCAATATCTTTTGTTGTCATGTTAATATTTCCGGCCTATTCTTTCGCACCTGCAGCATTTGCCGCCAGGGCTCCTCCCTGGCGCACAGGCTAGCTGACAGCCATGCCCCAAAGCAACAGGGCAGCGGCGGATGGAGGACAGAACTTGCGCTACATGGCCACGTACGACCTTATCGAGACCTTGCGCAACACCAGCCAGTGGATGGGGGCGAGCGCGCGCGCGCTCGGCGCCTACCCGGCCGCGGCGGCGCTGCCCAACCCGTTCATGTCCTGGCTGTCGGCCTGGGGCGAAGTGACCGAGCGCAGCTTCGCGCGGATGGTCGCCAAGCCCGACTGGGGGATCTACTCGGTTGTCGGCAAGGACGGGCGCGACCACGTGGTCTCGGTCGAGAAGGTGGTCCAGAAGCCGTTCGGCGATCTGGTCCATTTCCGGGTCCAGGGCCGCAAGGAGATGCCGCGGCGGATCCTGCTGGTGGCGCCGATGTCGGGCCATTACGCCACGCTCCTGCGCTCGACCGTCGCCTCGCTGCTGCCCGATGCCGATGTCTACATCACCGACTGGGCCAATGCGCGCGACATCCCCGTCAGCGAGGGCAAATTCGACGTCGAGGATTACACCCTCTACCTGGTCGAATTCATGCGCGCGCTCGGACCCGACATCAATGTCGTCGCCGTCTGCCAGCCCGGGCCGCTGACCCTCGCCGCCACCGCCTATCTCGCCGAGCTCGACCCCGAGGCCCAGCCGCAGACGATGACGCTGATCGGCGGTCCGATCGATCCCGACGTTTCCGCCACCGACGTGACCGATTTCGGCAGCCGGGTGACGATGGGGCAGCTCGAGGAACTGGCGATCCAGAAGGTCGGTTTCAAATACGCCGGCACCGGACGGATGGTCTATCCCGGCATGCTGCAACTCGCGGGCTTCATGGCGATGAACGCCGACACCCATTCCAGGGCGTTCCAGAACCAGATTGGCGCCGTCATGGAGGGCGCGGCCGGCGACCACGACAAGCACAACAAGTTCTACGACGAATACCTCGCGGTGATGGACATGACGGCCGAGTTCTACCTCTCGACCGTCGAGCGGATCTTCAAGAATCGCGAGATCGCGCGCAACGAATTCGTCGTCAACGGCCACAAGATCGACATCGGCAAGATCACCGACGTGGCGGTCAAGACGGTCGAGGGCTCGAAGGACGACATCACCGCACCCGGCCAATGCGCCGCGGCCCTGCCGCTCTGCACCGGGCTGCCGGACGAGAAGAAGACCGGCTATATCGAGATCGGCGCCGGCCACTACGGGATCTTCGCCGGCAAATCCTGGCGCAACCACATCCGTCCGCTGGTGCTTGAATTCATCGACCAGAACCTGGGCGCACACGGCGAACTGGCCAAGAAGAAGCGGGCGAAGGCGGCAAGGGCCGCGGCGCCGAAACTCAAGGCGGTCTGATCCCGCGGGCGCAAACGCCTTTCGAAAGGCGTTGCAACGCGATTTCGAAATCGCGTGATCAAGCGGTTTCGAAACCGCTTGCCTGCACCTGGCCCAGAATCTCGTCCAGAGTGGCCGCCACCAGCGCCAGCATCGCCGGCTCCGAGAACCGATGGTCGGCATGTTTGACCAGGGTCAGCCGCACGTCATCGCCCTCGATATGGTCGAGCAGGGTCAGGGCCACGCTGCGCTCGACATCGGCATCCGCCGTGCCCTGGAGCAGCCGCACCGGCACGTCGAGCCGCAGGGGCCTGCGCAGCACCAGGTTCTCGCGCCCGTCCTCGATCAGCCGACGGGTGATCGGATAGGGGTCGCCGTAGTCCGAGGCCAGGTCCACCCGGCCCTCCCGCATCAACCGGGCGCGGTCGCTCTCCGAGAAATCGCGCCACATCGCGTTCTCGGTGAAATCCGGCGCGGCGGCAATCCCGACGAAGCCTGCGAGTTTCGCAGGGGACCGGCCGGCGAGGATCGCGGCGATCCAGCCGCCCATCGACGAGCCGACGAAGACCTGCGGCCCGTCCGTGACCGCCTCGATCACTGCCTGCGCGTCGTCGGCCCAGTCGCCGATGCAGCCGTCGGTGAAGGCGCCGGAGCTCTGGCCGTGACCGGAATAGTCGAACCGCAGGAAGGCGCGGCCGCGGTCGCGGGCCCAGGCCTCCAGCGCCAGCGCCTTGGTGCCGTCCATGTCGGACATGAACCCGCCGAGGAAGACCGCGCCGGGCGCGGCGCCGCCGGTCCGGTGGTAGGCGATACGCCGCCCCGACGGGGTTTCAAGAAACGATGGGTCGCCCATTGCTGCCTCCGTTGCGCGCCCCGAGCCTACAGGGTGGCAAATCCGCCGCAACGCCAAACAACGCGCGCGCAAAGATTGACTTCGCCCCCGGCCGGAGTCACATCACCGCCGACCATACCCGCAACCGGGCGTTCCGTGGGCGCCAAACCGACGAGGAGATGAGCCAGATGGCCCAGATTTCCCTGACATTCCCTGATGGTAACGCGAAGGCCTTCGAGGCCGGCGTGACGCCGGGCGAGGTCGCCGCCGGCATTTCCAATTCGCTCGCCAAGAAGGCCATTTCCGCCACCGTGAACGGCCGGCACTACGATCTGCAATGGCCGATCACCGAAGACGGCGAGATCGTCCTGCATACGATGAAGGACGAGGCGCAGGCGCTCGAGCTGGTGCGTCACGACGCGGCGCATGTGATGGCGCGCGCGGTGCAGGAACTCTGGCCCGAGGTGAAGGTCACCATCGGCCCGGTGATCCAGACCGGCTGGTACTACGATTTCGACCGCGACGAGCCGTTCACGCCGGAGGATCTCGGCCAGATCGAGGCGAAGATGAAGGAGATCATCAACCGCCGCGACCCGGTCTCGACCGAACTCTGGGAGCGTGAGCGGGCGGTGAAATACTACGAGGCCAACAACGAGCCCTACAAGGTCGAGCTGATCGACGCGATCCCGGGCGACGAGCCGATCCGGATGTACTGGCACGGCCACTGGCAGGACCTCTGCCGCGGCCCGCATCTGCAGCACACCGGCCAGATCCCGGCCGACGCCTTCAAGCTGATGAAGGTGGCCGGGGCCTATTGGCGCGGCGACAGCACCCGGCCGATGCTGCAGCGCATCTACGGCGTCGGCTTCCTCAACCGGCAGGATCTCAAGGCCTACCTGACGATGCTCGAAGAGGCCGAGAAGCGCGACCACCGCCGGCTGGGCCGCGAAATGAGCCTGTTCCATCTGCAGGAAGAGGCGCCGGGCCAGGTGTTCTGGCACCCCAACGGCTGGACCATCTACACCACCTTGCAGAATTACATGCGCCGCCAGCAGGCCCGCTGGGGCTATGTCGAGGTCAACACCCCGCAGGTGGTCGACCGCAAGCTCTGGGAGGCCTCGGGACACTGGGACAAGTACCAGGAGAACATGTTCATCGTCGAGGTCGACGAAGAGCACGCCCGCGAAAAGACCGTGAACGCCTTGAAGCCGATGAACTGCCCCTGCCACGTGCAGATCTTCAACGTCGGGCTCAAGAGCTACCGCGATCTGCCGCTGCGGATGGCCGAGTTTGGCTCCTGCAACCGCTACGAACCCTCGGGCGCGCTGCACGGGTTGATGCGGGTGCGCGGCTTCGTCCAGGACGATGCGCATATCTTCTGCACCGAGGACCAGATCGAGAGCGAATGCAAAGGCTTCATCGACATGCTGAGCGAGGTCTATGACCACCTCGGCTTCGGCACGTTCAAGATCATGTTCTCGACCCGCCCGGACAAGCGCATCGGCTCCGACGAGAGCTGGGACTACGTCGAGGGGGCGCTGGAAAGCGCCATCCGCGCCACCGGCGCCGCGTTCGAACTCGACCCCGGCGAAGGCGCCTTCTACGGCCCCAAGCTCGACTTCAAGCTGACCGATGCGATCGGCCGCGAATGGCAGCTCGGCACCTTCCAGGTCGACCCCAACCTGCCCGAACGTCTCGACGCCAGTTACATCGGCGAAGACGGCGCCAAGCACCGGCCCTACATGCTCCACCGCGCGGTGCTGGGCTCGTTCGAGCGCTTCCTCGGCATCATGATCGAGCACCACGAGGGCAAGCTTCCGTTCTGGCTCGCGCCGCGGCAGGTGGTGGTGGCCTCGATCGTCTCGGACGCCGACGCTTTCGTGCACGAGGTGGTCGCGGCGCTCAAGGCGCAAGGCGTGCGCGCCGAGGCCGACATCCGCAACGAGAAGATCAACTACAAGGTGCGCGAGCACTCGGTGGGCAAGGTGCCGGCGATCCTTGCCATCGGGATGAAGGAAGTGGCCGAGCGCACCGTCTCGCTGCGCCGCCTCGGCGAGAAGCAGACCCGGGTGGCGGCACTCGACGCGGTGGTGGCCGAGCTCGCCGCCGAAGCCACCCCGCCGGACCTGCGCTGAGGCCGGGACCGGCAAGGCGTTTCGAAACGCCTTGTCGCGCGGGTTCGAACCCGCGGTCGTGCTCCCCCGCCCGGGGACACCAGGGGGATCCGTCGCCGGTATCTGCCCCCGGGTCGGCGCGATTGTCCTCCCATGCGCCAAGGTTGCCACCGGGCCGGGGCGCGAGACGCCGGCCCGCGGATCGGGGCGCCGGCGCGGCGGCGGACCGAGACCGCGCCCGGACCGGACCTTGGCCCCGGCAGGGCCGAAGACGTGGTGGAGCCGGTCGGCGGCCTCCTGTTTGCCCGTCCGGCCTTCGCCGATCCGGCTGCAAGGCGGGGCCCGTCGCGGGTTGGTGCCCTGCCGATTGCCGTGCCGCGCGGGATCGAAGCCGGCCCGCTTCGCGCCGTGAATGTTGCAGAGCCAATCGTGTGCCCTTGTCCCCGAACCGGGCCGAACCGATGCCGCCGCGCGGCATCACGGGGCCAAGATACTGGTATGAAACAGTTTTCACACCAAGCCGCGCAGCCGATCACGTGTCAATTCACGCCTTCGTTTGTTACATGCCCTCACACTCGCTCGCCCCACGGCCCCGTGACTGGCCAGTGAGGTCCGGGTCCGGCTACCTCTTCCTCGTCGCCAAACAGCGACCGTGATTTCGGTTCAACAGAGGAAAACCCATGAACATTTCGATCAAAGCCCTGACCGTCGCCGGCGCCGTCGCCACCGCCCTTGCCGCCTCCGTGGCCCCGGCCGCGGCCCAGGAAAACGAGAAGTGCTTCGGCGTCGCCAAGGCGGGCGAGAACGATTGCGCCGCCGGTCCCGGCACCACCTGTGCCGGCACATCGACCATCGACTACCAGGGCAACGCCTGGAGCCTGGTGCCCGCCGGCACCTGCGAGACCACGACGATCGAAGCCTCGATGACGGCGGACGACATGGAGCGCATGGGCTCGCTCGAAGCGCTCGAGCGCGACCTGCCCGAGATGTGATCCCTGCCCCCCGGGCCTGTCCGGCCCGGGGGATCCTTGCCGCCGAGGAGCCCCGCGCATGTTCGACACCCCCGAGCGCAGCCTGCCGCCCAGTATCGGCGTCGGCTTCAAGCCGCAGCACTACGGCGAGATCCTCGCCGAGCCCGGGCCGGTGGACTGGCTCGAAGTGCATGCCGAGAATTACATGGGCGACGGCGGGCGGCCGCTTGCGCAGCTGCGCGCGCTGTCCGAACGGTTCGCGATCTCGGTCCACGGGGTCGGCCTGTCGATCGGCGGCGAAGACCCGCCCGACGCCGCCCATCTGTCGCGGTTGAAACATCTGCTCGGCTGGCTGAACCCGGCCAGCTTTTCCGAGCATCTCGCCTGGTCGAGCCATGACGGCGCCTTCTTCAACGACCTGCTGCCGCTGCCCTATACCGACGAGACGCTGGCCCGGGTGGCCGCCCATATCACCCGCGTCCAGGACGTGCTCGGGCGGCGGATGCTGCTCGAAAACCCCTCGACCTATCTCGATTTCGCCGAAACCAGCTGGGAAGAGACCGACTTTCTCGCCGAGCTCAGCCGCCGCACCGGCTGCGGGTTGCTGCTCGACGTCAACAACGTCTTCGTCGCCTGCACCAACCGCCAGGCCGACCCCTACGCCTATATCGACGCCTTTCCCCTGGCCGCGGTGGGCGAGATCCACCTCGGCGGCCATGACGCCCAGCAAGACGAGCACGGCGCGCCGCTGCTCATCGACAGCCACGGCACTGAGGTGGTCGACCCGGTGTGGGCGCTCTATGGCTACACCATGGCGAAGACCGGGGCGCTGCCGACGCTCATCGAATGGGACAATGACGTGCCGGACTGGCCGACGCTGCGCGCCGAGGCGGTCCGGGCCGGGGTGGCGATGGCGGAGGCGGTGCGATGAGCTCCGTGGACGGGTCTGCGCCTGCGGCGAGCGGGGAAATTGGGGGGCCAGCCCCCCAAACCCCCCGGAGTATTTCGACCAAGATGAAAGCGAGCCGGGTGTCGGATCTGGTGCCGGCCCTTCTCGACCCCTCGGCGGCGGTGCCCGACGGGCTGGTCGATGTCGCCGGGCGCAGCGCGGGAAAGCGGTTCGACGTCTATCGCAACAATGTCGTGGTGTCGCTGTCGGAGGCGCTGGCAGTCGGTTTTCCGGTGATCGAGAAGCTGGTCGGCCCGACCTTCTTCAGCGCCATGGCCGGTGTCTTCGTGCGGGCCCAGCCGCCGGTCTCGCCGGTGCTGGCGATGTACGGCGCGCAGTTTGCTGCCTTTCTCGAAAGCTTCCCGCCGGTGGCCCACCTGCCCTACCTGGCCGACACCGCCCGGCTCGAATATGCGCTGCGCGAGGCCTATCACGCCGCCGATGCCCGGCCGGCGGCGCCGGAGCGGTTGCAGGATCCGCGCCTGCTCGACGCCCGGCTCACGCTCGCGCCGTCAACCCGGCTGATCGTCTCGCCCTATCCGATCCACGCGATCTGGCGGGCCAATACCGAGCCGGGCGCGCCGCAGGCCCGGGGCGGCGCCGAGGCGGTCCTGGTGACCCGGCCCGACTGGGATCCGAAACCCGTGACCGTCACGCCGCAAGCCGCGCGCTTCCTGTCCGCGATCCTCGACGGTGAGACCTTCGGCGCCGCACTCGAGGCGGCCGGCGAGGGGCTCGACCTGGCGGCGCTGCTCACCCTGCTGATCGGCACCAAATCCATCACCCGCATCGAGGTTCCCGAATGATCCCGACCGCCCGCGCCCTTCTCGCCCGGCTCGACAGCTTCGGCGATGCCGCGCTGCCGACCCTCGCCCGCTTCGCCTTCGCCGCCACGCTCGCGCTCTATTACTGGGCCTCGGCGCTGACCAAGGTCGGCGACGGTCTGTTCGGGCTGTTTCAGCCCTCGCTCGGAGCCTATGCGCAGATCTTCCCGCGGGCGATGGAAGCGGCCGGCTACGATGCCTCGCAGCTCGGCCTGTTTCACTGGGCCGTGGTGACGGCCGGCACCCTCGCCGAGTTCATCCTGCCGGCGCTGATCGTGGTCGGGCTTCTCACCCGGCTTGCCGCCCTCGGGATGATCGGCTTCGTCGTCCTGCAGTCGCTGACCGACATCGTCGGCCATGCGGCGGACGCGAGCACCATCGGCGCCTGGTTCGACCGGCTCCCCGACGGCGTGATCCTCGACCAGCGGCTGTTCTGGGTGCTGCTGCTCGCCACCCTGGTGTTGAGGGGCGCAGGGCCGCTGTCGCTCGACCGGCTTCTCGACCGCCGGCTCGCGGGGTCAGAAATGTGATTTCGGCTCGTCCGGCCGTCCGGCCGCGACCGCAAGCACGGCGCCGAGCCCGGCCATCACGATCGGAAACATCGTCGCCACGTTGAACGAAAACGCCTGCCACATGAGCAGCGCCGAGGCGCCCAGCAGGATCCCGCCCCAGAGCGCGCGGTAGCGCGCCATGGCGCCGCCGGCGATCGCCAGAACCGGCCCCGCGACCGAGACGAAGCGCACGAACCCGGGGCTCTGGAAATTGAACAGCGCCTCGCCGACCTCCGGGTTTTCGGCGACGAGCGAGGTCCAGCCGTAGCCGAACAGGCCCACGAAGATTCCAATCACTCCGGCGATGATGCCCAGCACGGCGGCGGCGTTGCGCATGTTGTCCCTCCAGCTTGCGTGACAGGCAGGTAGGGCCGCGCTCAGGATTTGCCAAGCCACAGGGCTTCGGTTTCGGCCGACCAGCCGAGGGTCAGCCTGCCGTCCGCCTCGATCACCGGGCGTTTCATGAGGGTCGGATGAGCGGAAATCAGCCGGACCGGGTCGTCCGCGCGGGCAGCCGGGTCGAGCCCGCGCCAGGTCGTCGACCTCCGGTTCAGGATCTCCGCACCGAACGCTTCGAAAAACCGAGCGAAATCAGCCTCTTCCAGGGGTGTCTCGCGAATGTCGACCAATTCGGGCGCAAAACCCGCCGCTTCGAGGGCCCGCATCGCCTTGCGAACGGTGTCGCAATTCCGGATCCCGTAAACTTTCATGCGCTGCCTCGATTCACAAATGTTTCACTTGCCTTTCGCAGTCTGTGCCTCAAAATAAATGGGCGTGACAACAGAACTTCGGACGACCGCTCCCTCTTCGGGGCAGCTTAAGACTTGAAGACTGGCTGCACCACCCCGGCGCAATACCGTGGCCGGGTTCAAGTAAGGAGAGAACGGATGGCCACTGGCACCGTAAAATGGTTCAACGCCACCAAGGGATTCGGTTTCATCGCGCCCGACGATGGCGGCAAGGACGTCTTCGTCCATATCTCGGCGGTCGAACGGGCCGGCCTGCGTGGGCTCGAAGAAAACCAGAAGATCGAATACGAGATGGTTTCCGGCCGCGACGGCCGCGAGTCGGCGGGCGACCTCAAGCCGCTCTAGGCGCAGAGACCCTCGGACATCACGACATCCAGACCCCGCGGGCGGCAGCCGGCGGGGTCTTTTGCCGTCGGGGGCAAGGCCGGGTCCGCCTGGACGGCGCCGGTCGGGCGGCCGCGGGAATTCCGGATTGCCGCCGGGTTTCGGCCTCGGGCCCGCCGCAAACCCGGGCGACACTCGCGGCCAAATTGACCCGTCCGGCAAAGGCTCCTAACCTGTCTGCGTGGGCGCGATACCCCGGATGTCGCGCCGGATGTCGCGCCGCATGCCGGGCTTCAGCAGCAAAGGTGGCCAGACCATGATCCATACCCATCCGCTCAAGGCAGCCCTCGTCTGCGTTGCCCTGCTCACCCTGCCCCAGGCCGCCGCAGCCCAGACCGCCGGGGCCCAGGCCGCCGGGGCCCAGGCCGCCGGGGCCCAGGTGCTGGTCGATGCCACCGAGGTCCAGTCCATCGCCGCGATCGCGCGCGAATACGGCACCGCCGAGGTCGACAAGGACACGGTCGGCGATCCGATGCTGTCGGGCGAGATGGAGGGGCTGAGCTACCTGGTGTTCTTCTACGGCTGCACCGAGGGCGCCGACTGCCAGTCGATCCAGTTCTACACCTACTGGACCAATCCCGGCGATGTCGAGATCGACACCATCAACGCCTGGAACCGCGACAAGCGCTTCGCCAAGGCCTATCTCGACGACGACGGCGACCCGGTGCTCGAGATGAACGTGAACCTCTTCGCCGGCGTGACCCGGACCAACCTCAGCGACACCTTCGAATGGTGGCTGGTGCTGATGGACCTGTTCGAGGAATACATCGGTCTCAAGCCCGCCGACCCCGCACCCGCCGGAACGACCCCGCAGGCCCCCGCAACCCGCGACGCCGGCGTCGCCTCCTCCGTCGGCGGCCTCGCATCGCGGCAGCTCAAGAGCATCGCCGACTGGGTCACGGGGCAGTAGGGGGCGCTTTCGGCCAGACAACCGGCTCGGGTCTGGCCCGGTCGAAGGTGAAGGTCCCCCGGCGCGGCCCGGGTCGTTGGGCAAACGCGCTGGCGCCGGCGGTCCGAGGATCCGTAGGGCGGGGTTTCACCCCGCCATCCCCGGTGATTGGTGGGGTGAACCCCACCCTACAGGCGCCCTCAACTCAGGTCGGTGTCATCGCGGCCCAGGCATTTGAAGGACTCCCGGTCTTTTTCGGCGTCCTTTCTTGTCCCCAATGCCTCTTCGATCCTCCGGTTTTCAAGCGGAAACGTCTCGAGACAACCAACGCAGGTTTGTGTTCCCGGCTGGGCTCTCAGCCGCGCCGGCGGGACTATTTTGTGGCAGATATTTCAATCGACTGCACCAGTTTCGCCAGCACTCGTATCAGGGTCCATACCTGAGATCCCACGTCATCTGATTTCTCACGGGTGAAAGCCTGCACATTGTTGGTCAACAAACCCTACCCCCGCAAAACCCCCTCGAACTCCCGCCATTCCCCCTTCGACATGCCGCTCGTCTCCTGGGTGACCGTCTCACCCTTCACCATCCGCCGCACGCAATCGAGCGCCGTGGCCGAGAGCGTGGCCCCGCCCATGCGGTAGTCCTCGAAGGCCCGGTAGGCGAAGGGCACCCAGTCGGCGACCACCGCGGCGATGGCTTCGGCGTAGACCCTGATCTCGTACTGGGCATGCGGGTCGGCGCGCAGGCGCAGGAAGTGGAACAGGTTGTGCAGGTCGATCTTCCAGTACCACTGGGTATAGATATTCGCCGGCAGGTTCATCCGGGCGAGTTCGCGCGCGAGCCCGTCCTGGCCCTCCTGCGAGATCATCTGCTGGTAATTGTCGTAGGCCCGCCCCGCATCCGCCTTCAATATCTCCAGCACCCGCCCGGCTTCCGCCTCCGACAGCACCGCCCCCCGGCCCTGGTTGTTCACCACCGATTGCGCCGCGATATTCTCGCGCGCCGGGATGTAGAACTCGCGGTCGAGGATCGAATACCGGGCCGAGTATTCGTTGACGTTGGCGGTGCGGTGGCGGATCCACTGGCGGGCGACGAAGACCGGCAGCTTGACGTGCAGCTTCACTTCGCACATCTCGAACGGGGTCGAGTGCCAGTGCCGCATCAGGTATCGGATCAGCCCCTCGTCGTTCTGCACCGATTTGGTGCCCTTGCCGTAGCTCACCCGCGCTGCCTGGCAGATCGCGGCATCGTCGCCCATGTAGTCGATCACCCGGACGAAGCCGTGGTCGAGCACTTCGTGGGCGGTGTAGAGATGCGCCTCCATGCCCGGGGCGGTGGCCCGCAGCGTGGTCTGGGAGGCGCTGCGCGCGGCGTCGATCTCGGCTTTCTGCTCGGGGCTCAGGGGCATGACGAATCTCTCTCTGTCTGGCTGGGTCCACTATATCTGGGGGGGCGCCCAGGTGCACCCACACCGCGGCCCGGTGCATCACTTCGCGGGCTTGACGCGAGGCCCCGCTCTCTGGCGTGATGCCGGCTATGCGTTTGCCCCTCCGGTTCGCCGCCCTTACCCTGCTTGCCGCCGCTCCGTGCCTGGGCCCGCTCCCGGCCGCCACGCAGGACCGGCCGTGCCGCCAGGCGCTGGCGCTGGGGCTCGACGTCTCGGGCTCGGTCGACGGGGCCGAATACCGGTTGCAGCTCGACGGGCTGGCGAGCGCGCTGACCCACCAGGATGTGGTCGAGGCGCTGCTGAACGCCGCCGGTGCCCCGGTGCGGATCGCGGTCTACGAATGGTCCGGGCCCTCGAGCCAGGCGATGATCGTCGACTGGACCGCGATCACCGATGCCGCGGTGCTGGCCGAGGTCACCGCACGGTTGCAGGCCAACCGGCGCAGCCCGGCCGATCCCGCCACCGCGCTCGGCACTGCGCTGGTGGTCGGCGGCCGGTTGCTGGGCCAGCAGCCCGAATGCTGGAAACGCACCCTCGACATTTCCGGCGACGGCGTGTCCAACACCGGGCCGCGGCCGCAGGATCTGGCGGGCGCACCGGAGCTCGCCGGCATCACCGTGAACGCCCTGGTCGTGGGGCCCGCGGCGATCGACCCGCCGGTCGGCGGCGCCGGGTTGCTGGGCTATTTCGAGGCCTTCGTCATCCGCGGCCCCGGCGCATTCGTCGAGCACGCCGAGGATTTCGCGGCCTACGAGGCGGCGATGGTGCGCAAGCTGCTCAAGGAATTGCAGGGCATCGTGATCGGCGCCGTGGATCCCGCCGCGCGGTGATCGGACCGTCCGCGGCGGCGCCGACATCGTCCCCGACCGGGCCGGGCGGGCCGACCGCGCCACGGCACGCCTTGGCGACCCGGGGCGGCGCGCACCGGGGCAGCCCCCGCGCCGGGCCAGGCGCGGCCTTGCGCATTGTCACAGGCCAGATTGCGGACGCCCCCACGTCTCGGGAGCGGGCAGGCATCCGCCTCAGTAGATATAGCGGATCTGGTCGGTCCAGAACCGTTCGACCCGTTTCAACGAGGTGTTGATGTCCTCGAGCGAGTCCGGACTGACGACGCTGCGCTCTTCCAGCCCTTCGGCGTGGCGGGCGAAAAGCTTGCCGACGACATCGCGCACGGCGCGCCCCTTCGGCGTCAGCTTCACCCGGACCGAGCGCCGGTCGATCTCGGAGCGCTGATGGTGCATGTAGCCCATCTCCACCAGCTTCTTGAGATTATACGACACGTTCGAGCCCTGGTAATAGCCGCGCGACTTCAATTCGCCGGCCGTCACCTCGTTGTCGCCGATGTTGAAGATCAGCAGCGCCTGGACGGCGTTGATCTCCAAAAGGCCGAGGCGCTCGAACTCGTCCTTGATGACATCGAGCAGCAGCCGATGCAGCCGTTCGACAAGCCCGAGCGTATCGAGATACTGGGCGGTATAGGCGGGGCGCGCGCCCTGCTCGATGGGGGTCTGAAAACTCATGCGGCTCTCCACCTCGTCTGGGTCGGCGGAGAGAATGGGCGAGGACTGGCGAACATTCGGTTAAGCGAATCACGAAAATCGGGAGAAAATCGCATCCGATCCGGTGAACTGGTTAACCGTGCGTGCGCGCGTCAGCCAACCGTGAGCGCTCGTCCACCCCGCGCGCGCCTGCGCTCGTCCGCCAACCGCCGGGGCTTTTCGATCGATCGCGCCTGCGCTCGTCGGTCAGACGCGCGCCCGCGCGGCGGCGTGTTCGGCAACCTCCGCCACCAGGGGTGCGAACCTCTCGGGCGCCGCCCCCTGCCCCGTCACCCAGAGGTAGAGGTCCTGGTCGTTTTCTTCGAGCAGGTCCTCGTAGCTGTCGAGGGCGGCGGCATCGAGCCGCTCGAGCCGGTCGTCGGCGAACCGGCCGAGGATGATGTCCATCTCCTTGGTGCCGCGCCGGTGCGACCGCATCGACAGCCGCTTCAGCCGGTGCTCTGCGGTTTCGCTCATTCGATCACGCCCTCGAGGAGTCGCTTGAGGTGTTTTTCGAGCCGCGCGAGCCGGTTCGCGACGCCGTCGATCTCGGCTTTGAGCTCGCGCATCTCCATCAGGATCGTGCGCGCATCCTTGGTGAGCGGCGCGCCCTCGCCCGGCGGCGCGACCCCGTCGCCCTCGCCGTTGAGCAGCCACATCAACGAGACATTGAGCAGGCCCGCCAGGATCTGCAACCGGTTGGCCCTGGGTTCCGAGACATCGTTTTCCCAGCCCGCTACGGTCTTGGTCTTCACGCCGAGGCGCTTGGCCAGCATCTTCTGGCTGAGCCCGGCCGCCTCGCGGGCGGCGGCCAGCCGGTCGCCGAAGGTGGCGCGCTCTTCCGAGAACCACCCGTCTGTCGCGAGGTCGACCGTGGCCTCGTCTTCGCTATCGCCTGGGGTGTCGGTCGCAGTATCGCTCGTGGTTCCGCTCATCCGGGGTCCTCCCTCTCGTCCTGGCCCGGGGCTAAGCGCTTGATCGGGCCTCGCGCGGAGCCTAGAAGATCCGGGCGCGCTTCACAAACCCGAGACCGACCATGAGCATCCTGTCCGCGACCCTTGCCCGGGTGAAACCCTCGCCGACCATCGCCGTGACCACGCTGGCGGCCGAACTCAAGGCCCAGGGGCGCGACGTGATCGGCCTCGGCGCGGGCGAGCCCGATTTCGACACCCCGGACAACATCAAATCCGCCGCCAAGGCCGCGATCGATGCCGGCAAGACCAAGTACACCGCACCCGACGGGATGCCGGAGCTGAAACAGGCCATCGTCGACAAGTTCGCGCGCGAGAACGGGCTCACCTACACGCCGAAACAGATCAGCGTCGGCACCGGCGGCAAGCAGATCCTCTACAACGCGCTGATGGCGACGCTGAATCCCGGCGACGAGGTCATCATCCCGGCGCCCTACTGGGTGAGCTACCCCGACATGGTGCTGCTCGCGGGCGGCGAACCGGTGGTCGTGCCCTGCGGGCTCGAGACCGGGTTCAAGATGACGCCCGAAGCCCTCGAAGCGGCGATCACGCCGAAGACCAAGTGGCTGATCTTCAACTCGCCCTCGAACCCGACCGGCGCGGGCTACACCGCCGCCGAACTCAAGCGGCTCACCGAGGTGCTGATGCGCCACCCCCAGGTCTGGATCATGTCGGACGACATGTATGAGCACCTCGTCTTCGACGGCTTCACCTTCGCCACGCCGGCGCAGGTCGAACCGGGTCTCTTTGAGCGCACCCTCACCGTCAACGGCGTGTCCAAGGCCTATGCGATGACCGGCTGGCGGATCGGCTATGCCGGCGGCCCCGAAGAGCTCATCGGCGCGATGCGAAAAGTCCAGTCGCAGTCGACCTCCAACCCCTGTTCGATCAGCCAGTGGGCGGCGGTCGAAGCCCTCAACGGCCCGCAGGATTTCATCGAAGCCAACAAGGCGGTGTTCCAGCGCCGGCGCGACCTCGTCGTGAAGATGCTGAACGCGGCCGAGGGCATCACCTGCCCCACCCCCGAAGGCGCCTTCTACGTCTACCCCTCGATCGCGGGCTGCCTCGGCAAGACCTCCGCAGCCGGCACCAGGATCGAAACCGACGAGGATTTCTCCCGTGCCCTGCTCGAAGAGACCGGCGTCGCGGTGGTTTTCGGCGCCGCCTTCGGGATGAGCCCGAACTTCCGGGTGAGCTACGCCACCGCCGACGCGGCCCTGGCCGAAGCCTGCAGCCGCATCCAGCGCTTCGCGGCCCGGCTCGCATGACCGCATGGGCTTGCGGGCGTCACCCCGCCGGGGTTTAATGGGCGCTCACAGCGTCGGCGCCCTGTCGCAGCCAACCCAGAGCCATCACCGCATGACCGCCCAACTGCCCGACTATTACTTCCGTGTCCGTGAAAACGGCGCCTTCGCCTACCGGGTCGATACCCAGAACCGCCACCGGCGAATCGAGATGGACCAGATCGCGGCCATCAACATCCGCAGCGGCGAGGTGAAACCGCAGGGCGGCCGCGAGCTCACCGCCGAAGACCGCGCCGCGATCGACGCCTGGATCGCCGAGCGCCGGGCGATCCTCGCGGCCCGCGACATCGACGATATCCTGCGCACCGTGGATCACCTGAACCTCACCGCCCATTGGGCCCAGACCCGGGCCACCGATGCCGATCTCGAGGCGGTGACCGATACGCTGCTGCTGGCGATGCACGATCTGCGCACCGTGCTGGTGCGCAAGAAGGCCGACCGGCTGACCCAGAGCGACTGAGCGCACCCTGCGGGTGCGCCGCCTGCGGCGGGCGGGGGGCCGCCTGACGGCGGCGCGCCTGCGGCGGGCGGGGCGGGGGCTGCGCCCCCGTGACAGCGACGACCGGACCCGCCTCAGTCGGCCCGCGCCCAGCGGTGCAGCACGTCGCCGCCAACGTCCCGGGTTTCGACCAGGCGAAACCGCGGCGCTTCGGCGAGCCCCCCGATCCCCATCGCCGCCAGCGCCGGACGGCCTTCGGCACCAAGGGCGAGACCGGCGGTGAAGCCGACCAGTTCGTCAACCAGGTCATGACCGATCAGCGCCGCCGCGAGACTGCCGCCGCCTTCGCAGAAGACCCGCGTAATCCCCTGTTTGCCAAGGATTTCCAGGGCCTTCTCCAGATCGATCGCGGCCTGTCGTACCGGTACCGGGACGCAGTGCGCCCCGGTGTCCTGCCAGGCGGCGACGCGGGCCCGGTCGGCCCGGTCGCCATGCAGCAGCCAGAGCGGGACGTCGCCGGCACTGCCGGCCAGCCGGCTGTCCAGCGGCAGATCGAGGTGGCGCGAGAGCACCACCCGCACCGGTTGGCGGCGGGCCCCGATGTCGCGCACGGTCAGGCTCGGGTCATCGGCGCGCACCGTCCCGGCACCGACCATCACCGCGTCGTGACGCAGCCGCAGCGCGTGAACCATCCGCCGTGCCTCGGGGCCGGTGATCCAGCGGCTCTCTCCGGTGGCGGTGGCGATGCGGCCATCGAACGAGGTCGCGAGTTTCAGTGTCACACCCGGCCGCCCGCGTGTCACACGCGCCAGAAAGCCGGCCTGGTCGGCCCGCGCCTGCCGCGCGCCGACCGCTTCCGTCACCTCGATCCCGGCAGCGCGCAGCCGGGCCAGCCCCTGCCCGTTCACCCTTGCGTCGGGATCGCCGAGCGCGACCACCACCCGGGCGACCCCGGCGGCGATGAGGGCGTCGGCGCAGGGCGGCGTCTGGCCGTGATGGGCGCAGGGTTCGAGCGTGACATAGGCGGTCGCGCCGCGCGCCGCCGCCCCCGCCTGGGCGAGCGCCACGACCTCGGCATGCGGCCGCCCGCCGGGCTGGGTCCAGCCGCGCCCGACCACCCGGGGCCCCTGCACGATCACGCAGCCGACGGCCGGGTTGGGCCAGGTCGTGCCGAGCCCGCGCCGCCCGAGCGCCAGCGCATGCGCCATGTGGCGCGCATCGCGCGCGACATCGACCGGGCCGCTGCTCACGCCTGCCCGGTCACGTCGATCGGCCGCAGCTCGCTCACGAACTTGTCGAAATCGTCGGCCGCCTGGAAGTTCTTGTAGACACTGGCGAAGCGCACATAGGCGACGGTGTCGATCCGGGCCAGGGTCTCCATCACGATCTCGCCGATGACCTTGGAGCCGATGTCGGTCTCGCCGAGGCTTTCCAGCCGGCGCACGATACCCGAGATCATCTGGTCGATCCGCTCCGGCTCGACCGGGCGCTTCTGCAACGCGATCCGGATCGAGCGTTCGAGTTTGTCGCGGTCGAAATCCTCGCGCCGCCCGCTGGTCTTGATGACCACGAGGTCGCGCAGCTGCACCCGCTCATAGGTGGTGAACCGACCGCCGCAGGCCGGGCAGAACCGCCTGCGCCGGATCGCAACATGATCCTCCGCAGGGCGTGAATCCTTCACCTGCGTGTCGACATTTCCGCAAAACGGGCAACGCATGCCTGTCCCCTTTTTCTTGCCTGATACCCCGGATTGTGGGTCTCGGCCCACTTATCCACAGGCACTATAGAGGCCTCCCCCGGTCTTGGGTAGCCCGAATTGAGGCCCACCAGATGCGGGGACAGGGCTGCAACACCCGGGGCCATCGCGCCCCCGGCAGCGACGGGCTTACAAAGCCGGCGGGCACACACCACATAACAGCCTGCAAGACACTCAAGGGAGGAAAACATGAGCGTTGCACGTGTCACCGAGATATCCTCGACCTCGACGAAAAGCTTCGAAGATGCTGTCGAACAGGGCGTCGCCCGCGCCGCCGAGACCCTGCGCAACGTGCGCTCGGCCTGGGTCAAGGAGCAGCAGGTCCGGGTCGAGAACGGCAAGATCGTCGGCTACCAGGTCAACCTGATGGTCACCTTCGTCCTCGAATAGCGCCATCCGGCATCGGCTCAGCGCAGCACCGCCGCGATCTCGCGGCGGTGCGGCGCGTGGCGGTGTTCGAACAGGTAGATCCCCTGCCAGGTGCCGAGCGCCATGCGCGCGTCGATGACCGGTATGGTCAGCGAGACCGGCAGCAGGGCAGCCTTGATATGGGCTGGCATGTCGTCCGGGCCCTCGAGAACATGCCTGAGATAGCGCATCGACGGGTCCGAGGCGGGCGGCACCAGCCGGGCGAAATAGGCCTCGAGATCGGTGCAGACGTCCGGGTCGGCGTTCTCCTGGATCACCAGCGAGGCCGAGGTATGGCGGATGAACAGCGTAAGCACCGCCTCGTCCGGCCGCGCCTCCGCCACCCAGGCCGCGACCGCGCCGGTGACCTCGTAGAGCCCCGCCCCCCGGGTTTCGACGCTGAAACGCTTGTGCATGAATCGCCCCTCCCCTGTCGCCTCGGCGCACACACGACAATGTCAAAGGGGCCCGCGCGGCGCCATGGTAACCTCGCGCCACTTGATTTCAGCACCAGTCACCCAGCGCACAGGACACGCCATGACCCGAATGACCGCAAAGGATTTCGACCAGGGATTGCTCGAGCTTTACGATTTCTACGCCCATGGGCTGATGAGCAAACGCGAGTTTCTCGAGCGTGCCGGCAAATACGCCGTCGGCGGGCTGACCGCGGTGGCGCTGCTCGACATGCTCAGCCCCGATTACGCGCTGGCGAGCCAGGTGAGCTTCACCGACCCCGAGATCGTGCCCGAATACATCACCTACCCGAGCCCGAACGGCCATGGCGAGGTGCGCGGCTATCTGGTCAAGCCGGCCGGCGACGGGCCGTTTCCGGCGGTTCTGGTCGTGCATGAAAACCGCGGCCTGAATCCGTACATCGAAGATGTCGCGCGCCGGGTGGCCAAGGCCGGCTTCATGGCCCTCGCGCCGGACGGGCTGACCTCGGTCGGCGGCTATCCGGGCAACGACACCGCCGGGCGCGAGCTTCAGAGCACGGTCGACGGCGAGAAGCTGATGAACGATTTCTTCGCCGGTGCCGAACACCTCATGGCGCGCGCCGATTCCACCGGCAAGGTCGGCTGCGTCGGCTTCTGCTACGGCGGCGGGGTCTGCAACGCGCTGGCGGTGGCCTACCCCGAACTCGCCGCCTCGGTGCCCTTCTACGGCCGCCAGGCGGCGGCGGCGGACGTGCCGAAGATCGAAGCCCCGCTGCTGTTGCACTACGCCGGGCTCGACGAACGGGTGAACGCCGGCTGGCCGGAGTACGAGGCCGCACTCACCGCCAACGGCAAGAGCTTCACCGCCCAAATCTATGAGGGCGTCAACCACGGCTTTCACAACGACACCACCCCGCGGTACGACGAGGCGGCGGCAAATCTCGCCTGGGACCGCACCATCGCGTTCTTCGGCGAGCATCTCAACTAGGCGGCCGCGGATCCGGACACCGGCGCTGTGCCGTCCCGGTCAGGCCAGGCGGTCCGACCGCTACGGGGCGGCGCGCACCACCCGGAAACCGCCGCGTTCCAGGGCGGCGAGCACCCGGCGGGCCTTCTTGAGCTCCTCGCCGCGCGCCGCCGCCCAGGCCGCGTCGCGGTCAGCGCGCGAGGCCCCGGGATTGGCCCGGCGCCAGTCCTGACGCCAGGTTTCCTCGGCGATCGCCTGCGCGGCCTTGCGCCGGAGTTTCACCTCCGGATCGACGATGGTCTTGGGTTCGGCGTCGTGCATCTTTCGCAGGTCCCCGCGGCTCATGGTCAGGCGCCCACCTCCGGCAAGCGGGGCGGCATGTCTGTTTCAGGATACACCGGTTTGTCCATGCCGACAGAGAGATTGGCGCCGCGGCGGCGAGACGTGACGTCGCGGTTTCCGGCAAGGGCGGTGCCCCAGGTGCGGCTGCCGTCGCCGCATCGACCGCCCCCCTGCCCCGCGCGCAAAGAAAAGAGGCGCCGCCAGGGCGCCTCTCGTCGGGTTGCGGTCGGTCGCGTGGCGCCGGGAGCGCCGCGCCCGGGATCAGCGCTCGAAGCCGATCTCGTCGGTGAAGTCGATCACCGCATCTTCCCAGATATTCAGGAGCCGCGAGAAATCCTCGGCGCTCATGTCCTGGCCGCGCGGGATCGGCATCACGAAATAGGGATCGTTGTTCTCGTCGAGAAACGCGCGGGTGTAGATCCGCGACTGGTTCCAGTTGTTGATCGTCGCCATGCTCGACCCGTCCGGCATGTCCATCCCGGAGGTAAACATCAGGGTCTGGCAATTGGTCATGTCGTCGAGGCAGCCGTAGAAGGCGATCGACGTATTGACCCCGGCGATGCCGGTCAGGACGCGCGGGCGGCCCGAGTCATAGGGCTCGTAGGACGCCCGATATCCCATGTTCTGGAGCTGATCGATGACCGTCTGAGGGTCAGCCGCGGTTACGTAACTCTGCGCATTGGCCGCCCCAGCCATCAGCGCCGCGGAAAGGATTGTGGTTACGAATCTCATGTCAACTCCCGAGAAAGCCTGGCGAAACCTTGCACGAGGCGCGATTCGTGTAAACCCATGTGGCAAAGGTTTGAGTTCATTCGAGGAAACTAGGCCTTTCGCGGCCGGTCCGCGACCGTCGCCCGGGCCTCTGTCGGACCCGGCTCCGGCGGGTCGGCGCCGGGACGCAATCGCGGACCCGCCGGGAAAGGGCAGCTCGGATCGCGGGGCCACGCCGGGGCCGCGAGCCGTCAGCCGAACAGACCGTCGCCGAGCTGGTCGATCATCTGTTTGGCCTTGGCGAGCGAGAACTGCCGGGCTTCGTCCTGCGACGTGAACACATCGGCGCGGATGATCTGGTGGCGCTTCACCTCGCCGCCGATCTCCTTCTCGATCCGCGCGGCCAGCCGGTAACCGCTGCTCTCCTTGATCGGCTCGACGAGGATGCGGAAGCCCTCGTATTCCTCCGGCTCGGGCGTCTTGGGCGTCCCGCCGCCGCCGAACAGTTTTGAAAAGAGTGACATGGATCGGCTCCGTTGATGGCTGTGTCCGCAAGACTTGCCAGCAGAGAATAGACGGGATCGGAGAAGATGGCGATGCGCAAGATCAGTGCTGCAATTGCAGGCTCGGCAGAAACCGACCAGATTTCCCTGCAAATACTTGCTTGGCAAGCTAACGCTACATACCGTTCAGTGGATGTACGCCACAGATTCCGATTCCTATTTGACGAGAGCAAATTGGTGCCTTGAACAAGCCGGTGCCGAATTCCTCTTTTGCACAGCTTTCGAGCTTCGTTGCTACGTTGAACAGAGACTTCACGAACTACCCTTGGCACAGGAACGATACCGACGATCTCTTCCGAAAAAATTCGAAATTGAAAAACAGCATCGAGAATTGAATCGGATTTTCGGTCGCGAAGAAATTCAATGCATTACCAGTACGTTCGAAGATGGCTGGACAATTGAGTTCCGATACGTACCGGTTTCGAGCTCCTTGAGAAAGCGGGCGCAGCGCCTTGACCAATTCTGCCACGCTTTACCCAAGGACATGGACGACAATAAACTGGGAGAACTTTGCGAGTTTCTGGCGTCGACGGCAAAGATGGCAAGCGAATGTGCGTCCGGCAACATGCTTTCGCCCGCGCTGATGAACGAAGAGGGCGTTATCGGCGATATTCAAATCAACCTTGGATCACACGATCCCGTCAATATGAAAAACTGTTATGTTGCCGGAACACAGGTGGGTCTAGGCGTGCGGTACTATCCGTTTGAGTTCGTCGATTAGACTACTAACATCACTGATCCAGAAAGCTCCTCAGCTTCCGTGACCGCGACGGGTGCTTCAGCTTCCTCAGCGCCTTCGCCTCGATCTGCCGGATCCGCTCGCGGGTCACCGAGAACTGCTGGCCGACCTCTTCGAGCGTATGGTCGGTGTTCATCCCGATGCCGAAGCGCATCCGCAGCACCCGCTCTTCGCGCGGCGTCAAGGACGCCAGCACCCGGGTCGTGGTCTCCTTCAGGTTCTCCTGAATCGCCGAGTCCAGCGGCAGCACCGCGTTCTTGTCCTCGATGAAATCGCCGAGCTGGCTATCCTCCTCGTCGCCGATCGGCGTCTCCAGAGAAATCGGCTCCTTGGCGATCTTCATCACCTTTCGCACTTTCTCCAAAGGCATCTGCAGCTTTTCGGCCAGTTCTTCCGGCGTCGGCTCGCGGCCGATCTCGTGCAGCATCTGCCGGCCGGTGCGCACCAGCTTGTTGATCGTCTCGATCATGTGCACCGGAATGCGGATGGTGCGGGCCTGGTCGGCGATCGAGCGGGTGATCGCCTGGCGGATCCACCAGGTGGCATAGGTCGAGAACTTGTAGCCGCGGCGGTATTCGAACTTGTCGACCGCCTTCATCAAGCCGATGTTGCCTTCCTGGATCAGGTCGAGGAATTGCAGCCCCCGGTTGGTGTATTTCTTGGCAATCGAGATCACCAGGCGGAGGTTGGCCTCGACCATCTCCTTCTTGGCCTGGCGGGCCTCCTTCTCGCCCTTCTGCACCTGCTGGACGATGCGGCGAAACTCGGGGATGTCGACGCCGACATAGGTGCCGACCTGCGCCATCTCGGTGCGCAGCTCGCCGATCTTGTCGGACGAGCGCTCGATCAGCGCCTGCCAGCCGCGGCCGGCCTTGGCGTCCATCCGGTCGAGCCAGGTCGGGTCGAGCTCGTAACCGCGGTAGGCCTCGATAAACTCGCGCCGGTTGATCCGCGCCTGGTCGGCGAGCTTCACCATCGCCGAGTCGATCGCCATGATCCGGCGGTTGATGCCGTAGAGCTGGTCGACCAGCGCCTCGATCCGGTTGTTGTGCAGGTGCAGCTCGTTGACCAGTTCGACCACTTCCGAGCGCAGCTTCTGGTAGGTCGCCTCGTCGGTTTTCGAAAACGACCCGTCTTCGTTGAGCGTGGCGCTCATCCGCTGGTCCTGCATGTCCGACAGCAGCGTGTAATCATCGGCGATCCGGTCGAGGATCTCGAGCACGCGCGGTTTCAGCGCCGCTTCCATCGCGGCGAGCGACATGTTGGCCTGCTCGTCCTCCTCGTCGTCGTCGTCGCGGACAATCGGGTTGCCGTCGGCGTCAAGCTCGGGCTGGTCCGCCTTCTTGTCCCCGGTCCCGGCACCGGCGGCCGGGGCGGAAGCGCCACCGGCGGCCGGGGCGGCTGCGCCCACCACCACGTCGTCGTCGTCGTCGTCGCCCAGGGTGCGGCCGAAGGTGGCATCGAGGTCGATCACGTCACGCAGCAGGATCTCTTCGCCGAGAAGTTCGTCGCGCCAGATCGTGATCGCCTGAAAGGTCAGCGGGCTCTCGCAGAGCCCCGAGATCATCGTGTTGCGCCCCGCCTCGATCCGCTTGGCGATGGCGATCTCGCCCTCGCGCGACAACAGCTCGACCGAGCCCATTTCGCGCAGGTACATGCGCACCGGATCGTCGGTGCGGTCGAGCTTTTCCGCCTCGGCGCCGGCGACGGCCACTTCGCGCGATGCGTTGCCGGTCGCGACCACCTCGGTCGACCCCTTCTTGGCGTCGTCCTCGGCCTCCTCGGCCTCCTCGTCTTCGATGATGTTGATGCCCATTTCGGAGAGCATCGACATCACGTCCTCGATCTGCTCCGACGAGACCTGGTCGGGCGGCAGCACGTGGTTGAGCTGGTCGTAGGTGATGTAGCCCTTCTCGCGGGCCTCGGCGATCATCTTCTTGATCGCGGCCTGATCCATGTCGGAGGCGACCTGATCGTCCTCTTCCTGGGTGTCCTTGGTGTCGTCGCTTTCCTTGACGGCCATGGGCGGTCCTCGGCTCCTGGGGGCTGGGTCTGACGTTAGATAGGGCGAATCGGCGATTCGCCAACCCTTTGACCCCGTTTCCTAGAACGTTTCGCGGAAAAGCTGAATCGCTCTTTTCCCAAAACGCGGCGAATCAGTCCTGCGCTGCACGGCGTTGCGCGCCAAACCGGGCCCGGATGGCTGGCGAATCCCCTCCCGCAGCCGCGTGAGGTCGACGAGATCAGTTGGGTTTGCCCTTGGGTTTCGCCTGGCCGATCTTTTCGAGCAGGGCATCGAGAGCGTCCTTTTCCTCCCGGTCTATCAACACACCGTTATCGGCGCGGTCGTAGAGCTGCTTGTCTTCGCCCTGCCCGCGGGCCGCGGCGTCGCGCGCCTTGGTCGCCTCGGAGAGCCGGAAGGTCAGCCCCTCGTCGACCAGGGCGTCGATCTCCTCGGCCGCCTCCTGAACCTCGCGCCGCGCGCCGCGGGTGGCCTCGAGCTTGGCGAGCTCCTCGGCCAGGCAGAGCCGGGCGAGCCCCGGGTCGTCGCGGTTGCGCAGCGCCGGCGCGATCTTCACATGGTTGAGCGAAAAGATCTTTTCGATCAGGTCGGGGCCGGCTTCGGCCGCGATCCGGGCGCCGAGATCGACCCCGGGGTCGCCCCCCTCGTCATGCGCAAGCGCCAGCAGCAGGCGCTGAAGCCGGCGGTGGTCTTCGGTCGCCATCTCGACCCGTTCGAAGGCGCTTTCGAACGGCTCCACGAGCTCCGGGTGGGCAACGAGGGTCGCGAGAATCACCGCTTCGCGCAGCACGTCCTCGACCTCGCCACCGGCCGCGGCGAGCAGCGAGGAGCGGGTTTCGGCAAGCGCCGGCAGCGGCGCGCGCGGCCGGCGCGGCCCGCCGTACTGGCCCCCGTACTGGGCCCCGTACTGGCCTCCGGTCTGGCCGCCGTACCGGCCGCCGGTCTGGCCGCCCTTCCAGGCCCGGCCGTTCTGCCCCCAGGGGCGCGGCGGGCCGGCGAACAGCTCGCGCCGCAGCCGGTTGATCGCCTCGCCGTAATGGCCGCGAATCGACGGATCCCGGATCCGGCCGATGATCGCGCGCAGGTCGCGGTCGAGGGCGGCCCGGCGCTCGGGGCTGTCGAATACCTTGCCTTCGGTCTCGCGCCGCCACAGCAGCCCGACCATCGGCAGGGCGCCGTCGAGCAGCTGCCGCATCGCCCCGGCCCCTTGCGCCTTGATCAGATCGTCCGGGTCGAGCCCCTCGGGCAGGATGGTGAACCGCAGGCCCTGACCGGCCTCGAGCAGCGGCAGCGCGAGGTCGATCACCCGCATCGCCGCGCGCAGCCCGGCGGTATCGCCGTCGAGCGCGATGATCGGTTCGGGATGAACCCGCCACATCAGCCTGAGCTGGTCCTCGGTCACCGCGGTGCCGAGCGGCGCGACCGCGGCCTCGAACCCGGCCTCGCTGAGCGCGATCACGTCCATGTAGCCCTCGGCCACCACCAGCGGCTGGCCCTTGCCGGCGGCCTCGCGGGCGCGGTGAAGGTTGAACAGCGACCGGCCCTTGTCGAACAGCTCGGTCTCGGGACCGTTGAGGTATTTCGCCCGGGCGTTCGGATCGAGCGCCCGCCCGCCGAGGCTGATCGCCCGGCCGCGTGCGTCGCGGATCGGAAAGATAATCCGCGATCTGAACCGGTCGTAGGCCGGGCCGCCGTCGCGCTGGCCGTGCGCCGCGTCGCCGTCCGGTTTGATCGCCAGCCCGGCCGCGACCACCAGCGCCTCGTCGACGCCCTTGTCCCGGAAATGGGTCAGCAGACCTTGCCGGCTGTCGGGCGCGAACCCGATGTCCCAGCGCGCCTGGGCCGCCTCCTTCAGCCCGCGCCGGGCCAGGTAGTCGCGCGCGCCCGCCCCCTGCCCGGTCTGGAGCTGAAGCCGGAAATACTGCACCGCCTGCTCCATGACCGCCGCCAGTTCGCTGCGCCGGTCGGCCTTCTGTTGCGCCTGCGGGTCGCGCGCCGGCATCTGCATCCCGGCCTCGCGGGCGAGGATCTCCACCGCCTCCATGAAGCCGAGGTTCTCGGTCTCGCGCACGAAACTGATCGCATCGCCCTTCTCGTGGCATCCGAAGCAGTAATAATAGCCTTTCTTGTCGTCGACGTGGAACGAGGCGGTCTTTTCCTGGTGGAACGGGCACGGCGCCCACATGTCGCCCTTGCCCTGGTTCGACTTGCGCATGTCCCAGCTGACCTTGCGGCCGACCACCTGGGCCAGGCTCAGGCGGTTTCGAAGCTCGTCGAGGAATCCGGGGGGCAGCGACATGGAACAAATATGGGGATCGGGCGGTCCCTGTCCAGCCGGCGCGACCGAGAAGGCGTTTCGAAACGCCTTGCAAACGGATTTCGAAATCCGTTCGCACGCCTCGCGCCGCATTGCGCGCCCGCGGCCGTTTCGCTATTTCCGGGCGGAACAGACCCCCACGGAGGCCGCTCCCCATGTCAGACAGACCCCTTCGCATCGGCATCGCCGGCCTTGGCACCGTCGGCGTCGGCGTGGTCCGGATCGTGCGCAAACACGCCAAGCTCCTCGAAGCCCGCGCCGGACGGAAGATCGAGATCGCCGCCGTCTCGGCCCGGAGCCGCGACAAGGACCGTGGGGTCGACATCGCGCATTACGACTGGGAGGACGATCCCGTCGCCATCGCGCGGCGCGGTGACGTCGATGTCGTGGTCGAGCTCATGGGCGGCTCCGACGGCCCGGCCAAGGCCACGGTCGAAACCGCGCTGGCGAACGGCAAACATGTCGTCACCGCCAACAAGGCGCTGCTCGCCCATCACGGCCAGGCCCTGGCCCTGGCCGCCGAAACCGCCGGCGCGGTGCTGCGCTTCGAGGCCGCCGTTGCCGGCGGCATCCCGGTCATCAAGGCGCTGACCGAAGGGCTCGCCGGCAACGAGATCACCCGGGTCATGGGGGTGATGAACGGCACCTGCAACTATATCCTGACCCGCATGGAGGCCACCCACCAGGGCTACAACGCCCTGTTCGAGGAAGCCCACAAGCTCGGCTACCTGGAGGCCGATCCGCAGCTCGACGTCGGCGGCATCGACGCCGGCCACAAGCTGTCGCTGCTCTCCGCCATCGCCTTCGGCACCCAGGTCGATTTCGACTCGGTCGAGCTCGAGGGGATCGAGCAGATCGAACTCAGAGACATCGAGGAAGCCGCCGAGATGGGCTACCGGATCAAGCTCCTCGGCGTGGCCCAGATGACCGGCCGCGGGCTCGAACAGCGCATGTCCCCCTGCCTGGTGCCCGCCGCCTCGCCGCTCGGCGCCCTCGAAGGCGGCACCAACATGGTGGTGATCGAGGGCGACATGGTCGAGCAGATCGTGCTGCGCGGCCCCGGCGCCGGGATGGGCCCGACCGCAAGTGCGGTGATGGGCGACGTGATCGACCTCGCCCGGGGCCTGCGCATCCCCACCTTCGGCCAGCCGGCGGCGACGCTGGCGAAGGCCAAACCGGCCCGCGCCGTGGTCCCGGCCCCCTATTACATCCGCATGGAACTGCAGGACAAACCCGGTGCGATGGCCAAGGTCGCGGCGGTGCTGGGCGACGCCGGCATCTCGATCGACCGGATGCGCCAGCACGGCCACAAGGAACCCACCGCGCCGGTGATCGTCGTCACCCACAAATGCGCCCGCACCCAGGTCGACGAAGCCCTGGAGAAGCTCGCAACCAGCCCCGTCGTCGCCGCCCCCCCGGTGGCGATCCGGATCGAAGAGGTCTGATGTTCAGCCACGTCACCGTCGGCATCACCGATATCGACCGGGCGCTCGGCTTCTACCGCCCGCTGATGGAGGCGCTGGGCTGGGAAGAGCGCTGGGCGAGCCGCGCCGCCCCCGGCCCCTGGGCGGGTTTCGTCATGCCCGGCACCGAGCGGCCGCAGTTCGTGGTGACCGTCCCGTTCGACCGAACGGCGCCGGCCGATCCCGGCAACGGGCCGATGGTGGCCTTCGAGGTCGCCAGCCGGGCCGAGGTCGATGCCGCCCATGCCCTCGGCCTCGCTCTCGGCGGCACCGACGCGGGCGCCCCGGGCCTGCGCCCGCAGTATCACCCGCAGTATTACGGCGCCTACCTGCGCGACCCCGACGGCAACAAGCTCTGCCTGGTCTGCCACGGCGGCGGCGACGCGGATGCGGCCATCTGTAGCAGCGACGCGGATGCGGCCATCTGAAGCAGCGACGCGGATGCGGCCATCTGAAGCAGCGCCACGAGCGCGCCCCGGTGCTGGCGGAGCCGCGCCGCAGCCCTATCTATCAAGAGCAGAGACCAAGAAAGCACCGGCAGAATGCCGTCGAGGGACAGTCAACCAGAAGGGAGACAGCCAATGTCGGACCGCGAAGATGAAAGATACAGGATTCGTGAAGTGGTCGCGGTTTTTCACCACGCCGCGGCACTCGAAGCCGCCGTCGAAGCTCTCGACCGCGCCGGCTTCGCACAGACCAGCCTGAGCATCATGGCCGACGCGAAAGCCGTTGCCGATAAACTCGGCCACCGCTTCGAGCCGGTCGAACAGATCGAGGACGATCCGAACCTGCCGCGCCGGACCTTCGTCGGCAGGGCCGACCGCGGGGTCGAGCAAAGCGCGGCGATCGGCTTGCCGCTCTATGTCGGCGCAATGGCCGGGGCCGCCGCCGTGGTCGCAAGCGGCGGCGCCGCGGCGATGGCGCTGCTGGCCGCGGCGGCCGGAGGGGCGCTCGGCGGCGGCGTCGGCGCCCTGCTCGCGCGCAGCATCGGCAAGGCCGAGGCCCGGCGCCTCGAAAACAATATCGAGGCCGGCGGGATCCTGCTCTGGGTGGCCGTGAGCGATGCCGCCGCCGAGCGCCGCGCCACCGAAGTGCTGACAACCGCCGGCGGTGCGCACGTCCATGCCCACGAGATCGCCCAGACCTGGGAGGCGCCCGAGATCCCGTTCGATCACTGGAACCCCGACCCCTTCCTGCTGCGCGCATGAGCGACCGGCAATCGCCCCGGACGCACGCCGCCCGGGGCCGCCGCCCCTGCGCGCCACCCTCTGCGCCACGCGCTGCGCACTCGGTGGGCCACTCGATGCGCCACTCGATGCGCCCGGCATCCTGCGGCGGGCACCGGATGCCGGGCGGGCCCGGGCCGCGTCCCCCGACGCACCGCCACACCAACGCCCGTCTCGGGCACGCGATACCCTTACGTTAAAAGGTGAACGCAAGGTTAACGGTTGATGGCAGGCAAAGCATTGATATATAAGCGTTTCAAGTCTTTTCCGGGGGGTCGGTTTCCTAGGAAACTGGCCCCGGTTTCCTAGGAAACCAGGCGGAGGTGACACCACCATGGACGGCTTCCGCAGCCCCCCCGGGTTCGCGCGAAACCGGAGAAACTGCACCGCCCCCCC